>ENA-OPXQ01000470-OPXQ01000470.1-human-gut-metagenome-genome-assembly--contig:-NODE-470-length-26372-cov-3.052742_pt1 | contig 26372 bp, 23 predicted proteins | sample MGYA00241769_ERZ502042 | MGnify/ENA primary metagenome ERZ502042 (study PRJEB25962, sample SAMEA2041934) | human gut metagenome | biome: human gut; feature: human-associated habitat; material: faeces...
TCTTGCAGAAAGCATTTTTCAAACACGCTCTAGGCATGCTGTAGAAAAAATTTATGTAAAAATTAAGAAAATATATAGTAACAATAAATGTTGAGAAAAATAGCTGCAATATGGTAATATATTCAGACAGAAACTTATTTACAGAAGTCATTTACAGAAGAAAATTACAAAGCCACTATATGATTGGTGGTAAAATATGTGATTCACAATGAGATTTCCAGATGCAGGAGGGACAAAAGTGATATATTTTGATAATGCAGCAACAACATTGCAGAAGCCCGAAACAGTAGCAAAAGCAGTAGCGGAAGCTATCAGTAATCTTGGTAATGCCGGAAGAGGAGCCTATGATGCCGCTTTACATAGTATGCGAATGGCTTATGAAACCAGAGAGATGATTAATGAATTTTTTAACGGAGATGGACCGGAACAGGTTGCATTTATGTCGAATGCCACAGAGGCACTAAATACGGCAATTGATGGGATGTTACAGCCTGGTGATCATGTGATTACAACGGCGATGGAACATAATTCTGTGTTACGTCCCTTATATTTAAAAGAACAGCAAGGTGTAGCGCTCACTATTCTTCCAGTCGGAGAAGACGGAACAATTTCAAGTGAGGCATTTGAGGAGGCGATTCGGCCAGATACAGAGGCTATCGTGTGTACACATGCTTCTAATGTAACTGGAACGGCGCTGAATCTGTACCGAATTGGCGAGGCTTGCAAGCGTCATGGGCTGCATTTTATTGTAGATGCATCACAGTCCGCAGGAATTCTCCCAATTGATATTCAGGCAATGAATATAGATGCGCTGTGTTTTACGGGACACAAAGGATTATTTGGCCCGCAGGGAACGGGCGGCCTGTGCCTTAAAAAAGGAGTGATTATTCGTCCATTAAAATCAGGAGGAAGCGGAATCCATTCCTTTGATAAAGAACAGCCACATTCTATGCCGGAACTTTTAGAAGCTGGAACGATAAATGCACATGGAATAGCAGGATTAAAGGCAGGTTTAGAGTACATACAGCAGGAAGGTTTAGAAAGGTTATATACCAGAGAGGCTCTTTTAACAAAGACGTTTTATGAGGGAGTACGCCGTATTGACGGAGTAAAAGTTTATGGAAACTTTGATCAGGAAAAAAGAGCACCGCTTGTAGCCTTGAATATTCGTAACGAAGATGCCGGAAAAGTTAGTGAAATACTTTGGGAAGACTATGGAATTGCCACAAGAGCCGGGGCACATTGTGCCCCGCTCATGCACGAAACTCTTGGGACAACTGAACAGGGAGTGGTTCGTTTCAGCTTCTCAAGCTTTAATACTATGGAAGAAATCAAGACAGCGATAGAAGCAATCCGGGAGCTGGCAGCAGAGTAACCTTATATTAAAAAAGACAAAATGACGATAAAAGTTTCAAAAAAGAACAAAATAATTAACAAAATGCATAAAAATGACAGGAATATAGATTGCAGTTTTGATATAATTATGCTATGCTAAATAAAGTGGAAACAAACCAAACACCACAGAAAAAAGGAGGAAATACAGTATGAAGAAAATTACAAGAATATTTGCATTAGCTCTGGCATTAGTGATGGCATTTGCACTTCAGGCACCGGTTAATGCGGCAGAGAAAGCAGCGGTGCCAGTAATGGACAGAGAAATGGAAGCTACGACGATGATGACAGATGTCATAAATCAGAACTTTGCACCATATTATAAATCAAACAAAGAGATTACTTATCAGGTAGCCGTTCCATCGGATGTTACAGGAGTACAGGTTATCTTATATAATTATAAAGGTAAGAAAGTTTCAACACAGAATGCACTTTCCGCATCTTATGGAACAGTGATTCGATATGTGAGGTTTAAAATAGCAAAAAATCAGACTTATACTGTTAAGGTTAGAACTTACTTATCAGTGAATGGAACTACAATTTATGGAAAGCTTTCAAAAGCAAGAGCATTTACTACATTGACGAATATAAAACTTAAGTATAAATATAATTACCGCACTGGTAAGAAAAACTACACAGTAGTAATGCCGAAAGCAAAGAATGCAAAGGGTATAAAGAATTTTACCGTATATATATCCAAAGATAGAAGTAAGGGTTATAAGAAAGTTAAGACGGCAAAGCCGGGTAAGAATGTGAAAATATCCAAATTTAAAGGGAAGGCAATCAAGACGAATCAGATTTATTATATCAAGATTGTTCCTAATTTAAAATGTAAAGTAAAGAGCGATGTTATTTATCAGTATTAATTCATATTGTAAATAAGGTTTAAAGAATCCCTCTGTCGTGAATAATTCTCATTTGCGATAGAGGGCTTTTTGTAGGTAATATATCAGATTACATATAGTTTGCACATAAATTTAAGCAGGAAGGAATAGCACAATGAACGAAAAAACAATGAACCTCGTCAACAAAATACTCTACTACATCGTAGCTCCCATACTCATATTGGAATTCATATTAACAGATTTGCAAATCATAACATTCACAAAAATATTATTCATTGCATCTGTTATTGTCCTCCTCATACTGTGTGCCATATCCTTTCTATATAAAAAGAAACATCCGGACTATGAATTCAAGGCAAACGAGATGTATACAAGAATTCTTTTTGCCATCATATTGCTCGAATGTTTCTATTCGGCCGGATTCTTCAAATGGTAAAGAGATTGCATACAAAGCAAGATTAAACATATGAGATAAGCAGAAGGGTCATCATTAACAATAGTGTTGTTTTTGTTGTTGAATAGGTATTATGATTATGATATTCTAATTATAACAAATAATTACCATATCACACAAAGGAGGAAAAAAAGTCACTAAAATTTTTGCGCTCGCATTAGCATTTGTAATGATATTTACCTTACAGATTCCGGCAAATGCTGCAACAAAGCAGGCAAGGACATCAAAGGGAGTTTATGGGTATATCGAAGAACTCACAGATGAGTATGTTAGTATTGAGTGCAAGGATACTCAGGATGAAGAATTTGAAGTACAGGTAAGAGATAATAAGGGAAAAGAAGTTTTTTCACAAAGAGAAATTGGATATTTCTTTGTTGAGCTTAGTAAGAATAAACTGTATTCTTTCAGAGTCAGAGGAATGAAGATAAACTATGATACAGATTCCTATGATCCATATACTCCATGGTCTAATTCTGTATATTTCTCAACAGCACAGTATAAGTTAAAACAGGTAGGAAAGACAAAGAAAGCAAAGATTACTACACCAAAGGTTGCAGGAATCAGTAAGTACACAGTCTATATGTCTCTTAAGAAAAACGGTGGATACAAAAAAGTAAAGACAGTAAAAGCTGGAAAGTCAATCACTGTATCCAAGTTTAAAGGAAAAGCATTAAAAGCGAAAAAGAATTACTATTTTAAATTTATGCCAAATAAAGGAACAGAGACAGTAAAGTTATTACGTATTAAATAGTTGATTCTTTGCTGGCAGTAAAAGATATTAACTATAAGTATGGGGCTGTTACGCTATCGCCCTACAGCCCCAGAAGAAATAATTAAGGCACAGATGTGATGTCGGAGCAAGAGAAAATACCAAACAGGTATTTTCCTCGCAGCGATTATCTTCACATCTGTGCCTTAATTATTCTAAGAATTATTAGTCAGCCTTAGGACCTGCCTCAGCAATATTCTTAGGCATATTAGGATATTTCTTAGTAAAGTTATCCTGGAACATCTTAGCAAGCTTCTTAGCCTGTGCATCGTAAGCAGCTTTATCTTCCCATGTGTCACGAGGGTTCATAATTTCAGAAGGTACGTTAGGACATGTCTGAGGAATGTCTACGTTAAATACTTCATCATGTTTGTACTCTACGTCATCAAATGTTCCGTTTAATGCTGCAGTTACCATTGCACGAGTGTATTTTAACTTCATACGGCTGCCTACTCCGTAAGGGCCGCCTGTCCATCCTGTGTTAACAAGATATACTTTAGTGTTGTATTTTTCAATTCTTTCTCCGAGCATGTTAGCGTATACGGATGGATCCATTGGCATGAATGGTTCACCGAATAATGTGGAGAATGTTGGCTGTGGTTCTGTGATTCCACGTTCTGTACCAGCAAGTTTGGATGTGAATCCTGTTACGAAGTGGTACATAGCTGCGTTCTCATCTAATCTGGAGATTGGAGGAAGTACACCGAATGCATCAGCAGTTAAGAAGATAACTACTTTAGGGATTCCGCCAACACCAGGAATCTGTGCGTTGGAAATATAATCAACTGGGTATCCTACACGAGTATTCTCTGTAAGAGATCCATCATCAAAGTCAAATTCGCGAGTTTCGTCATCCATGATAACGTTCTCTACAAGGCTTCCGAACTTGATAGCGTTGTAGATTTCCGGTTCGTTCTCTGCGCTTAAGTTAATACATTTAGCGTAGCATCCGCCTTCGAAGTTGAATACGCCGTTGTCATCCCAGCCGTGTTCGTCATCACCGATTAATTTACGGTTAGGGTCTGCAGAAAGAGTAGTCTTACCTGTTCCGGATAAACCGAAGAATACAGCTGTCTCATGAGTTTCTGGATCCATGTTAGCGGAGCAGTGCATTGGAAGTACACCTTCTTTTGGCATTAAGAAGTTCATTACAGAGAATACAGACTTCTTAATTTCTCCTGAGTACTGGGAACCACAGATAACTACCTGTTTCTGTTCGTAGTCAACGATGATAGCTGCTTCAGAATGAGTTCCGTCGATTTCTGGAATACATTTGAATCCAGGTGCAACGAAGATAGTGAAATCAGCTTCGCCATAGTTCTCTAATTCTTCTGCTGTAGGTTTGATGAACATATTTGTTACAAAGTGAGCCTGCCAAGCAACCTCAACGATGAAACGGATTGCCATACGTGTATCTTTGTTAGCACCGCAGAATGCATCTACAACAAAAAGTCTCTTGTTGGAAAGTTCTTTGATCGCTAAATCTTTTACAGATTTCCAGGCTTCTTCTGTAGCTGGGTGGTTGTCGTTTTTGTATTCGTCAGAAGTCCACCATACAGTGTCTTTTGAGTTCTCATCCATAACGATGTATTTGTCTTTTGGAGAACGTCCTGTATAGATACCTGTCATTACGTTTACTGCGCCAAGTTCGCTGACCTGACCTTTTTCGTAACCTTCAAGTTCCGGTTTTGTTTCTTCTTCGAATAATAATTCATAAGAAGGATTGTAAACAACTTCTGTTGTTCCGGTAATGCCATACTTGCTTAAATCAATTTTTGCCATTTTTAGTTACCTCTTTCCTTTCGCTGTGTGTAATATGGTATCAATCTGTAAAAACAGACTATACATATCTTTTTGGAAGCCGGACTTTTGATCGCTCTGTTCCACATTGTGAAATGCAGGAAACATAAGCAAATTGCCAACTTTCTCTACCATAATTATACATATCTCGGTTATAAAATCAATAAAAAAATTGTTAAAAATTTAGCAATTTATGGAGGAAAATTTGTCATCATCTGCGCTTGACAAAGATACAGACAGATCTGAGTGGAAAAATATGATCCAAACCCGCTTTTCACGATTGAAAAATACACACAAAAACAATATAATGCAAGCAGCAGAAAGACGAAACAGTCTGGTCTGAAAAGCCGTAACATCCATTTTGAAAAAAGAGGGAAAAGAAAATGAAAGTCATACACAAAATCGGTCCGGTGCTGATATTACTTGGTTATTTTTACATTTTATACGAAGGCTATTTTTTATGCCAGTTTGGAGGAGTACGCTACCACGGACAGAAAATGGCTGTGGGAGCAGCGGTCATGGCAGTTGGTTTTCTCTTCTGGCTTATCACCAGAAAAAAGGCAAAAGAACAGCAGGCAGGGAAAAAACAATATCTGTGGATCGCAGAACTTGTGGCGGCAGGAGCGGCAACGATCATCTGTGGCGCTGCGGTGATCCGCACGGCAATCCCATACAATGGGGCACTCTCCTGGAAAATTTATGAGTGGCGGAGAATAAATGACGAGAGTTCTTCCAAAGATAATAGTGATACTAATAAGGAAGAAAACGAGCCGGAAATTTTCAGCGGAACAGAGACAGAAACGGAAACAAAGACCAGTGAGAATATCCGCAATTCGGATACGTGGGAATTTAATGCAGAAGACGGCGATATGTATTATTTCATCAATGATATTACCGGTTACCGGCTGAATGTGGTAGACGCTGCCTGTGGAAGCCGCTTTTATAACTTTGAAAAGACGAAGGACGGCGGTACGACCTGGACAGAGGTCAACGGTGATCCGTTTGACCAGAATATGGGCGTTGCCGAAGGTCTGCTCTTTTTTACAAATGATTTCGGATTTGCAGGACTGACGTATGCAAGTGAGGATTTCTCCATGCTTTATGTGACGAAGGATGGCGGAGAGACATTTGAACGGCTGGAACTTCCTTTGGATACGGTGACAGAACTTCCATCTGAAGCAGAAGAACTGGGATTTACGATCGAAGATTATGATTATCACACCATGCCGCAGATCGTGGATGGAAAAATGGAGATTTATCTGCAGACCGATGCGATGGAACAGCAGGGGATTATTTTTCAGTCTGAGGATAACGGAGTTACCTGGGAGTATGCAGGTTGTAAGGAATGATATACAAAAAAATTACGAGGTTAAAATCATATGGAACAATACAGCTATCATGAGGAAACTGGAAAAATCACATTGGAAAAGAAAGCAGTACAAAATAGTGAAAACGCAGGAAAAAGCATTTATCTCATGAGTCTGGATGAGTTTTTGAGCCATCCGCGGAAACTTGTGCGGAAAAATAATTTTATCCACAGCATGACACCGATCCAGTACTGCAAGATTGAAAAATACCGGGAGTGTGTGCAGGGAACAATGCGTGTGCCAAAGGGAAATAAAGGGCAGGTGTGTATCCATAATTTTGGATTTTACCTGTCAGAGCAGGAATTATATCTTGTGGAGGAAAGCCATTTCCTGATGGAGTATCTGAACAAGATGGCGGAAGGCACCTACGAGGGTTACAGCTTCCGGCAGATCCTTCTGGCATTGTTCGAGGAACTGCTGCAGGATGAAGTACTGTATCTGCAGAAACAGGAGGAACATCTGGCTGGTCTGGAGGAGGAACTGTTAAAGAAAATACCGGACTATTTTTATGAGATGATCATGAAATACCGGAAACGGTTCAATATTTTTCATGCCTATTATGAACAGCTGATGAATATGGGAGATGTCATGCAGACATCTGTGAACGGCGGTCTGTCAGAGGAGGAAAAAGCACAGTGGCAGTTATTTTCCAACCGGGCGGAGCGGCTGCATGACCATGTGGAAATGCTGCGGGAATATCTCGTGCAGATCCGGGAACTTTACCAGTCACTCATTGCGGTGCAGCAGAATCAGGTGATGAGCATTTTGACGGTTGTGACAACGATTTTTCTGCCGCTCACGCTGATCGCCGGCTGGTATGGAATGAATTTTCCAAATATGCCGGAGTTTGGGTGGAAATATGCGTATCCGGCAGTTATAATAGTGAGTATCTTAGTGATCATTTTGGAAATTATTTATTTTAAGAAAAAGAAGATGCTTTAGGCATCTGGAAAGAGAAGGACAAAAGATTATGATGAACCCGGCAAATATTATGAAGATTATGAATGCAAAAAATAAATTTACTGCAAACCATCCGAAGTTTGTAGCATTTTTAAGTGCGGTATTCTCCAGAGAGATGCAGGAGGGCACTGTGATCGAGATCACACTCACCAGACCGGGTGAGGAGCCGATGACGACCAATATGAAGATCCAGCAGTCGGATCTGGATCTGATGCGTGAACTTCAGGACATGGCAAAAAATCAGTAAATATCTATGGAAAAAAACGTCTGCACATGCTAAAATATTCTTACGAAAAAATACGAAAATTTATACGTGAGAAAGGATGCACATATGTTGGGTAAACGTTTGGATTATCAGGTGGAAGAAAATAAAATCCATTTTTTCTTTGAAAAAGAAGAGGCATTTTTAGAGGTCATTACTGAGAATATTATGAATGTCTTTGTTCCTTATGAGACAAAAGGACACCGCTCCAAGGCGATCGAAGGGGAGAAGGCGGCCCGGACAGATTTTGAGGTAAAAGACTGCGGCAGTTATGTTTCAGTTGCAACAAAACAGTTGGAAGCGAGAGTTTATGACGGATTTTATGTGGACTTTTACCGGGATGGAAAGAGCATTTGTGAAGATTACCGCAGCGGGCGTATTTTAAGACCGCTGTTAAGTGAAAAATCTCTCGAAGTGTTAAAGGCAGAGGGACATGATGTGTCCGCAGGTGCAAGCGGCAGCTATCCGGTGCAGACTGTCAAAAAAATGGACGGGGATGAGAAGTTTTACGGACTTGGGGACAAGACCGGATTTTTGAATAAGCGGGATTATGAGTACGAAAACTGGAACTCCGATATCCCACAGGCACACACGGATTCTTACCGCGCACTGTACAAATCCATTCCGTTTCTGATCACCCTGAAAAAAGAAAGTGTTTACGGTATTTTCTTTGACAATACATACAGATCTTATGTAAACCTTGGAAAAGAAAATCAGGCATATTTTTACTATGGTGCAGACGCCGGAAACCTTGATTACTATTTTATCGCAGGGGATACGATGCCGGACATTGTGGGCGGTTATACCTATCTGACCGGAAGGACTCCGCTTCCGCAGCTGTGGACACTCGGTTATCATCAGTCCCGTTGGGGATATGATTCCGCAGACTGCATTAAAAAAGTAGCAGGGAAATACAGAGAACTTGATATCCCATGCGATACGATGCATTTTGATATTGACTATATGGATGGCTACCGTGTCTTTACATGGAATGAGAAAGATTACGGCGATCCGGCAGGAACCATTCAGGAGCTGGCAGACGATGGATTCAAGGCAGTCTGCATTATCGATCCGGGTGTGAAATTAGATCCGGGTTATGAGAAATATGATGAGGGAATTGCCGGAGATTATTTTGCAAAGACACCGGAAGGGGAAGTCTATGTGAATGCTGTATGGCCGGGAGATTCTGTATACCCGGATTTCGGACAGCCAAAGGTGCGTAAATGGTGGGCAGAAAATCAGAAGTTCCTGACCGATATAGGCGTTGCCGGAGTCTGGAATGACATGAATGAACCGGCAAGTTTTCACGGAGAACTGCCATCAGATGTCGTGTTTACGGATGAAGATCAGAAATCTACCCACGCAGCCATGCACAATGTATACGGACATCTGATGTCCAAGGCAACCTATGAGGGACTTAAGGAACAGACCGGAAAAAGACCATTTGTGATCACCCGCGCATGCTATGCAGGAAGCCAGAAGTATACAACAGTCTGGACCGGAGATAACCAGAGTTTATGGTCACATCTTCAGATGGCAGTGCCACAGTTGTGCAATCTTGGACTGAGTGGAATGGCATTTGCAGGAACGGATGTCGGTGGATTTGGTGCGGACTGTACGGCAGAACTTTTATGCCGCTGGGTACAGGTCGGAGCATTTTCTCCATTGTTCCGAAACCATTCGTCCAACGGAAGCATTTATCAGGAGCCGTGGCAGTTCGGGGAGAAGACGGTCGATATTTACCGCAAATTTGTGGAACTGCGTTACCGCCTGCTTCCATACCTGTACGATCTGTTTGCGGAGTGTGAGAAAACAGGACTTCCGATCATGCGTCCACTGGTGCTTCATTATGAAAAGGATGAAAATACATGGAATTTAAATGATGAATTTTTAGTTGGAGAACATCTTCTTGTGACACCGGTATTAGAGCAGGGACAGACGAAAAAGATGGTCTATCTGCCGGAAGGAATCTGGTATGATTTCAATACCGGAAAACGTTATGAGGGAAAACAGTATTATCTTGTGGATGCACCGCTTGATACCTGTCCGATGTTTGCCAAAGCAGGAAGTATGATCCCGACTTATGAAGTGATGCAGTATGTGGGGGAAAAGCCATATGATACGTTAAATATGCTCGTATTTCCGGGTGAGGGCACCTATGTGCATTATCAGGATAACGGAAGCGATTTTGCTTATCAGGATGGCGCCTATAATGAGTACGCATTCACACAGCAGGAAAATGGGGAAGTGACCATGAAGATGGGAAAAGAAGGTTATGACAAACCTTACAAAAAGATCGAATACATATTTGTGGGCAAATAAGACAGAAGCAGGAACCCGGGAAAAAATGGCTGCATATCTTATAGTGATGTGATGGAAATAAGGAGTATCGCGTGGACTATCGAGAGGAACAGTTTTTACGTATGCAGCAGTCTGACACTCCGAAAGTGCCTTTTTATATGAGCTATCCGATGCAGAATCTGTATCTCACAGAGATGGAATATGAAAAGGATATGGACCGGATGAAAGAGCTGTATCCAAGGGATGTTTCCCGTATTATGGACGTGATCGAAGATGAGTGCGATAAAATGGAGTATGAGGGAAGTCTCATGTTCGACGAATATCCGGACCGGCTTATGTTAGAACAGGTGACAGAACGCATTTATCAGACCGTGAAAAATGGAACAGATACCGTGATGGCAGAGGAATTTTGGGGAGGAAACAATCCACCGCCGCCACCACCGGGCAGACCCGGAATGATGCCGCCGCCACCGCCACGGCCGGATGATCCGTGGCGCAGCCTGATCGGTGTTATGTTAAACAACGAGATGTACCGCAGAAGATGCCGGCACCGCCGTTGCAGAAGATGGTGGTAATTTTCTTAAGAATTTAGAAAGAAGCCAAAGAAAATATTGCGGAAAACGCAAAAACTGCATACAATATAGCTATCGCCGTTTTGGCGGTAGCTATTTTGATTTTGGAGGCTTACAGTGCAGAAGGGTACAATCAAAGCAATTGTTCTGCCAGTCGTTTTTGTTCTGGCAGTGATGATATTCAGTTTTATGACAAATCAGACCAATGAAGATCTGACGACAGAGATGTCGGAGGCGACATTGCCGGTTCTTACCTTATATGATGGGAACACGGCGATCAATGAATTATATGGTTACACCGAAAAAATGGATGCAGCCTATATGCGTGATACGATTACGCCGATCGGGGAAAACAGACTTCTTCCGGTGACTGTGCAGACCTATCAGATCGCAGTGGATAAGATTTCTTATGAGATCAGGAGTCTGGATGCACAGAGGCTGATCGCAAATGCAGATGTCACTTCCTACACGGAGAATAAGGGAATGATCTCTATGGAGCTTCCAATCCAGAATCTGTTGGAGAAAAATGAGGAATATCTGCTTGTGATCCAGCTGGAGAGTGGAGACCGCATGATCTACTACTACACACGTATTATAGAATCCCAGAATAGTTATGTGTCGGAATGCATTGATTTTGTCAGACAGTTCAATGATACGACTTTTGACAGTGAGAAAGCATCATCTCTCAGCACTTATATGGAAAAAACGACCGGCGATAACACGACTTTGCAGTATGTGACATTAAACAATTCACTGAATCAGGTGAGTTGGGCAGAGTTTCACGGCACAAGGCTGACGACACCGGTTCCGTCTGTCAAGGAGATCACTTCCACCTATAACGTGATCGTTCTGGACTATGTTGTGACACGGGTAGGACAGAATGGACAGAGCGAATACTATAACGTTGAGGAATACTACAGAGTACGGTATACCAATACAAGAATGTATCTGTTAAATTTTGAACGGACGATGGAAGAGATTTTCCGAGGGGAAAATGACAGCATCTCAGGAAACGACATTCTGCTTGGAATCCGCTCCAAAGATGTGGAGTATCAGACCAATGAGTCCGGCAAAGTGGTCGCATTTGTACAGGAGGGAGAACTCTGGAGTTACAATCAGGAGGCAAATACACTTGCAAAAGTATTCAGTTTCCGTGGTTATGAAGGGGTAGATGACCGGGAAAACTATGGTGAGCATGACATTAAGATCGTAAATATTGATGAGGCGGGAAGCATTGACTATATTGTGTATGGCTACATGAACCGCGGAATCCATGAGGGTACGGTGGGCATTGCGGTTTACCATTATGACAGTCTTGCAAATACGAATGAGGAGCAGGTGTTTATCCCATCCAGCCAGTCCTATGAGGTGATGAAATCGGAATTGGGACAGCTGATGTATGTGACCGAGAGTGGCGCATTTTATATTATGGTGGATGGAAATGTCTATGGCATCGATCTGAATTCACTGGATACGAAAGTGCTGGTAGGAGGACTTTCCGACGAAGCGGTCGCAATTTCTGAGTCAAACCGTTTTCTGGCATGGGTGGATCCTTCTGCGGTCCGTGGCAGTGATACGATCCACATGATAGACTTTGTCACGGAGAAAGTGACAGATGTGACCGGGAGTGCTTCTGATTATGTAAAACCATTGGGCTTTATGCAGGAGGATTTTGTGTATGGTGTGGCAAAATCAGCCGATGTCGTGGTAGATGCAGCAGGTAATACGCTGTTTCCTATGTATCAGGTAAAAATCATGGATACATCCTCAGAGGAACATGAGATCTTAAAGACTTATGAGAAATCGGGATATTATGTACAGAACATTACCATCAGTGGTTACACCATATACTTAAACCGTATTCAGAACAATGGAACTGCCTATGTGGATGCAGATCAGGACATGATCATGAACCGTGAGGGTGACAGCCTGAAAGTGGTAGATATTGCAACAAAAAATACGGATGAAAAAGAGACACAGGTTCTGATCACACTGCAGGATGAGGCGAAGAAAAAGACACCGAAGATTCTGACACCGAAAGAGACGATCTTAGAGCAGAAACGTGAAGTCTCCCTGAAAGAAGAAAAGGACAATAACCGTTATTATGTTTATGTAAAGGGAGATGTCGTGCTGACAACAGACAGTGTCTCTGACGCGATTATTGCGGCAAACAGCCAGATGGGTGTCGTGATCGGTGAAAATCAGCAGTATGTATGGAAACGTTCCAGAAAGACGGCTCAGGCGGCCTTTAATGATATTGTAGTTGGCGAGGAGGACAGTGGAGCAGGAAGCATTGCCCAGTGTGTGAATGCCATCCTGGAAAAAGAGGGGATCAACATCAGCGTCAGCGCTCTGATCTCCCAGGGCGAGACACCGAAGCAGATCCTTCTGAACACCTTAAAGGATGCAGCTGTTTTAGATCTTACCGGTTGTACGGTAGATGAGATCCTGTACTATGTGAGCAACGGATACCCGGTATTTGCAATGACAGGAAGCAATGATGCCGTTCTAGTGGTGGGATATGATGCAAATAATGTTGTGCTATATGACCCGGCGATGGGGCAGACTTATAAGCGGACGATTGCAGACGCAGATGAGATGTTTTTTAATGCAGGAAATATATTCTTTACTTATCAAAAGTAAAAAGAATACATAAAAATGCATAAAATTTCAGGCGGTTCCGCAGTTCCTTCGTTGAACTTTAACAGTTTTCCGTGGGATGCCTTGCAAATTTAAGGGTAATGGTATATATTTTGAAGAGTATGGAAAAAGTTGATGTATCTGTGGAGGGAAAAACAGATATCGAAGTACTGTGAAAGAGGAAGTGAATGGCATGAGCAAAAAAGAGATTATTGTATCCAATGTTTCAGAAGAACATAATAACCCAATCGCTGAATTAGTTCAGGTTGCCTGTCGTTTTGATAGCGAGATTATTTTAGAAAGTGATAATCGCAGGATCAACGCCAAGAGTATCATGGGAATTATGGCATTCAACCCATCAAAAGGAATGACAGTCAATATCGAGGCAAACGGTGAAGATGAGCAGGAAGCATTAGTAGCAATGGAGAAGTTTTTAGTTTGTGAGTAGTTTTTGTCTGAAGGAGGAACCAATTATGGAAAAGAAGACAACAGCAGCAAAACCAGTAGTAAAAACAACAGAAAAAGAAGCATCTAAGAGTGCTGTAAAAGAGACAGCAGCAGTAAAATCTGCACCGGCAAAAGAATCTGTGAAAGAGACTGTAGCAGAGACAAAGGCAGCAGCAGAAGCAAAGGCAGCAGCGGTTGCCAAAGAAGTTGAGAAAAAAGTCGCTGAGACTAAGGAAACAGTGAAAGATACTGCAAAGAAAGCAACAGAAAAAGTAGAGGCAGCAACAAAAACAGCAGTGAAAAAAGCCGCTGCAAAGAAGGCTGCTCCTAAGAAAGAAGAACTGAAACCGGAAGTGTTTATCCAGTTCCAGGGACAGGAAGCAGTTGTTGCTGACGTGATCGAGAAAGCAAAGAAACAGTTCGAAGCAGAAGGTCACAGAGCATCTTCCATTAAGAGCATTCAGGTATACTTAAAACCGGAAGAGTATGCAGCATATTATGTGATCAACCAGAAACATGCTGGAAGAGTAGACTTATTTTAATACATAAGATCAGAAAACAACAAAGTAGTTATAAACACAAAAAAGGAATTGCATCTTGCAATTCCTTTTTTGTGTGTTTCAGAGAAACTGTACGGAACAGTTCCTCTGGAAACGATATTATTTATGTTCTTTTTTGTATTTGGATACCAGTTTCTGGATTCTGTCATATGGGTTTAACAGATCGCTGATGGATGAATCATGATTCAAAGTATCAATGATGTAAGCGATGTATTTACTCATATCACAGTTAATGTAGTATGGTCTGGAAAGAAGTTCCGGTGTCTGGTAAGTGAGGTTTGTGGTAACTACTTTGTAAATAGTACCATCTTCCACTGCCTTGTCGAAACGGTCAAGACCGTTGGTGAAGAGACCAAATGTAGCGACTACGAAGATACGGTTTGCTTTTCTCTTCTTTAACTCTGTTGCAACATCGATCATACTCTCACCGGAGGAGATCATATCATCGATAATGATAACATCTTTTCCTTCTACAGAAGTTCCCAAGAACTCATGGGCGACGATTGGGTTACGTCCATCTACAATCTTGCTGTAATCACGACGTTTGTAGAACATACCCATATCAACACCAAGTACATTTGCAAGGTAAACAGCACGGTTTGTACCACCTTCGTCTGGGGAGATGATCATTAAATGGTCATTGTCAAGTTTTAAGTCATCACAGTTCTTTAAGATACCTTTGATGAACTGGTAAGCTGGCTGAACCGTCTCAAATCCTTTGAGCGGGATCGCATTCTGGACACGAGGATCATGAGCATCAAAAGTGATGATATTGTCAACACCCATAGCAGTCAGTTCCTGTAATGCAAGTGCACAGTCTAAGGACTCACGTGCAGTACGTTTGTGCTGACGGCTTTCATATAAGAAAGGAATGATTGCTGTGATACGTCTTGCTTTACCGCCGACAGCAGCAATAATACGTTTTAAATCAGCGTAATGGTCATCTGGGGACATGTGGTTTTCGTGACCGGATACAGAGTAAGTGAGGCTGTAGTTGGTTACGTCTACCATCAGATAAAGATCATATCCACGGACAGATTCTTTGATCACACCTTTTGCTTCACCTGTTCCGAAACGAGGTACGGATGTGGAGATGATGTAAGAGTCACGGTGGTATCCTTTGAATGCAGCTTCGTTCTTATGTGCATGTTCTCTTTTCTCTCTCCAGCCTACTAAGTACTGGTCAACTTTGGCACCTAATTCTTCACAGCTCTTTAAGGGAATTAAGCCGAGGGCGCCGTCTGGCATGGTTTCTAGAATTCTTTCATCGTTTGGCATGAGTGGTTTTCCTCCATAAAAATTAAACATTAACAATTTATTTCAATAGATGCTAAATAAGGGGATATTCAGAGCATCTAGTGAATACGTTTTTTCAAGCGGATATCATCACCGAACAGCTTGATGATGGTATAGCTGTTGGATATCCTTGAAAGCACACGTTCTGAATAAATATCAGCAACCTGGTTCATATTCAGGTTGGTGGAAATGATCGTGGACTTCTGTCTTAGGATACGTTCATTTAAACATAGAAACAGCTGCGATGTGGTAAAAGAGTTCGAAAGCTCAGTACCGAGATCATCAATGATGAGCAGATCGCAGTCAAAAATATTCTGGTGTGTAGCGATGGCATCTGCATCTTTTTCAAACACACCTTTGCTTAATATATCAAATAATTGGAACGCCGTAAAGTAGATTACGGAATGTCCGGAATCTAATAATTCTTTTGCAATGCAGTTTGAGAGAAATGTCTTTCCGATTCCGGTATCTCCAAAAAAGTAAAGATTAGCGAAAGTGTTATCAAACTGATCTACAAATTCGTGGCATCTGGCAACTGCAGCTTTGGCAGTGGCAAGGGATGTAAGTCCTGTTGCGGGATTGACGTTGGAATCGGAATAATAATCCAGAGACAACGTACTGAAATTCTCTTTCGTAAGAATGTCTTTAATATTAGACTGGGTATAGATCAGATCGATCGCCTGCTGTTTGAAGCAGTGGCATGGTTTCCCACCAATATAACCTGTATCTTTACAGTCCGGACACTCATAGACCGGCTCAAAATAGTTTTTCGGGAGAGAGAGCTCCTTCATGAGAACTTCCTTTCTTGCGCGGAGATTTTTCAGTTCCGCTTTTAAGTCGGTGAGTGCAGAACTGTCCCCATCTAAGAGACGTCTTGCGGATGCCACGGAAATCTCTGCAATAGAGGCATCTAATGCCTTCAGTTCCGGGGAACGTTCATAGGCAGCTTTTGTGCGCTCTTCTAACTGATGTTGTGCTTTTAGCTGTTTTGCGTCGTAAGAACGAAAAATTTCGTCATACTGCGAATTATTCAATGCCATTGGATTCTCCCTGTTGTCCTGTAAGATGAGGATACTGCATCATCTAGTGTTGTGCAGAAGTTGTGAGCAGCATTTTTTCCAGCTGATCGTAATCGTAGGAACGCTGTTCAAAATTATTAAAACGGTTTTTCGGCTGGGATGTCTGTGCGGTGTTTGGAACCGCAGCTTTTTTCTTCTTCTGGTGAGCTTCATCCAGTCTTGCAATATCTTCCAAAGTGCTTACGTGATTCTTCTTCCAGCTGGTCAGAATAGAGTCAATATATTCAAACTTTGGCTGATGTATCGCTTGTATGGTGCGTTCACAGGCAGTCGTGATGACCTCAGATGAAAATCCATAGTCAGACCGCCACTTATCAATATAGGCAGTCTCTGCCGGAACAAGGGAACGTCCATTGATTCCCAGTGCCTTCATAACGGAAAAATAAAGCTGGCTATGAAGACCGGCAGTCAGCTTTGCCTGTTCTACAGTTGTAATGTGATTATCAGCCCAGGCAAGGGCAACCTTTTCTATGTAGCGGATACTGGTGTGTCCTTTGCTCACGCAGTACTCCACCAGATACTCAATGAGATCTGTGGAAAAACCAAGACCGTCGTACCAGTATAAAATGCTGTTCATATCCGTTGGGGTTAAAATACGTCCCAGGTAACGCTCAGCAATAAATAAAAGTTCTGCCACAGATTCCTGTTTGCGGAACATGGAGATATCCTCAGCAGAGTAGTTCTTCGGTTCCGGAACAGATGGCTTCAAAGAAGATTCTTCCGGGGATACGGCTGCGGAATATTCAGAAGAAGCAGTTTCCTGTGTGGATACTGTCATAGGGTCTTCGTTCTCAGATGGTCTGCGCTTGGTGTCTAAAAAACAGACGCCGGTCAGATTCTCACTGGAGTCATATTCCAGGCGGAGCAGATGCATACGCTCCCAGTAACTTAAAGCACGCTTAATGTCCTTTTCGGTATGTTCGAATTTATCTGCCATGGCAGAAATGGAAAACGCAGCATCCGGCGCGTTTAACTGCCGTAACAGATAAAGATATATTTTTACAAACTCTCCATTGGCATCAGACATATATTCATCAATGAAAATATTCGATACACTGGTGGCAGAGGTCTGACTGTCACTATGAAGTGTTATATTTGCCATTGTGTTCCTTCCTTTCATGCAAAGCCGGATGGAATATCCTGTCCATCAGCCCGTCCCAAATTATAGCACAGGAATGAAAAAAAGAGAAGTACAAAATTGCCCACAAACCCAGTAAAATCAAGGGTTTTCAAAAGTGTGGATAATGTGGATAAAAATGAGTTCCAGGAAAACCTCATTTTGTGAAAAACGTACGAAAGTGAGGAAATACAAGGACTCACAGCTTTTTGACATAAAAATGTGGATAACTTTATGTAAACAAAAAAATCCACATTCAAAAGTTGAAGTTTTCCCCAATTGAATGTGGATAATGTGGATAAGTTATCTGCCAAGCAGGTGTTCGCCAACATTTACAATGTCTCCGGCGCCCATAGTTATCAACAAATCACCGTTTATACAATTTTTTAATAAAAAGTTTTCAATTTCTGTAAAGGAAGGAAAATAATGGACATCCGTGCCTTTTTCCTTTAATTTTGCTTCGATATCTCTGGAACTGATGCCGAAAGTATTCTTTTCGCGGGCTGCATAAATATCAGCTAATACCACAACATCTGCCATGGAGAGAACCTCTGCAAAATCATTTAAAAATGCCTTTGTTCTGGAGTAAGTATGCGGCTGGAATACAAGCACCAGACGTTTGTGTGGATATTTTTCCGCGGCGGTCAACGTAGCGCGGATCTCTGTCGGATGATGTGCATAATCATCAATGACCGTAACACCATCTACGCATCCTTTATACTGGAAACGTCTGTCCGCACCGCCGAAAGCAGAAAGCCCTGCAAGAATGTCTTCTTTTGGGATCTTTAGATCAAGGGCAAGGGCAATGGCAGCGAGAGCGTTGGAAACATTGTGCAGTCCGGGTACATTCAGGGAGACATCCATGACTTTCTCACCGTGGTACATGGCAGTAAAGCCTGCACATGCTTTTTCGTTAAAGGTAATGTCAGCAGGATAAAAATCGCAGGCATCACTCATGCCGTAGGTAATGACCTGTGGAGCGAGTCCCTCGACGATCTCCTGGTAGTCCTCAATTTCGCCGTTGATGATAATGGCACCATTTTCTTTTGTATTTTTCGCAAATAAGTGGAAAGAATTGCGGATATCATGAATATCTTTAAAGAAGTCAATATGTTCCGCTTCTATATTCAAAATAATGCTGTATTTTGGACGGAAATTCAAAAAGCTGTTTGTATATTCACAGGCCTCGGAGATAAACACGTCAGATTTTCCGACACGGAGATTTCCGTTGATCGCTTTTAAGATACCGCCGACTGTGATGGTTGGATCTTTTTTCGCAGCGAGCAGGATCTGGGAAATCATGGAAGTTGTGGTTGTTTTTCCATGGGTACCGGATACTGCGATGGAATTCTGATAGTTATCCATGATCTGACCGAGCAGTTCTGCGCGGCTTAACATCGGAATACCTTTTTCTTTTGCAGCGGCAAATTCCGGGTTATCTTCACGGATCGCTGCGGTGTACACGATAAGATCGATACCTTCTATAATATTGGAAGCTTTCTGACCATAGAAAATCTGCATTCCCATATGCTCTAAGTGTCTGGTGAGTTCAGATTCTTTGGAGTCAGAACCGGAAATCGTAAAATGTTCCTCAAAAAGAATCTCAGCGAGACCGCTCATGCTGATTCCGCCGATTCCGATAAAGTGAATGTGTATTGGTTCCTGAAAATTAATTTTATACATATTATGGATACCTGCCTGTTTTTTCGTTGATTGTTGATGAAAAAGTTTATGAAAAACTTCCTCATTTTATAACAAGGCGTTGTATAACGCCTGAAACAGTTACATTATAACCATATATCAGGAATTTGCAAATTCTTTTCGGACAATTCCATGTTAGCTATTTTGACGAAAAAAACAGGACAAACACACATATTTGTATAAAATGTCAAAAAAAAGAAAAAATTTCTGAAAAAATTGTGTAAAATGATGTACATTGAAAAATGGTTGTGATATACTTGAAATATCAAGAGGACTAGATTGACTAGAAAGTGACGAGAGGTGATTGACGTGATTCGAAAAGAAATGATAGCAATGCTATTAGCGGGAGGTCAGGGAAGCCGTTTAGGTGTCCTGACATCAAAAGTTGCAAAACCGGCAGTTGCATTTGGAGGCAAGTATCGTATTATCGATTTTCCATTGAGCAACTGCATTAACTCCGGAATTGATACGGTTGGTGTATTGACACAGTATCAGCCATTACGTTTGAATACCCATATCGGAATTGGTATTCCGTGGGATCTTGATCGTAATAACGGAGGAGTAACAGTACTTCCACCATACGAGAAGAGTAATAACAGTGAGTGGTATTCAGGAACTGCCAATGCAATTTATCAGAATATGAATTACATGGAGCAGTACAATCCGGAATATGTACTGATTTTATCTGGTGACCATATCTACAAGATGGATTATGAAGTCATGCTTGATTTCCATAAGGAAAATAACGCAGATGTTACAATTGCCACAATGCCTGTTCCATTAGAGGAGGCAAGCCGTTTTGGTATTGTGATCGCAGATGAAGATAAACGAATTCAGGATTTTGAAGAGAAACCGGAACATCCAAGAAGTAATCTAGCCTCAATGGGAATCTACATATTTAGCTGGAAGGTATTGAAGGAAGCTCTGACTGCAATGAAAGATCAGAGCAACTGTGACTTTGGTAAGCATATCATTCCTTACTGCCACGAGAAGAAACAGCGTCTGTTTGCTTACGAGTATAACGGATATTGGAAAGATGTAGGAACGCTTGGCTCTTATTGGGAAGCCAATATGGAACTGATCGATCTGATCCCGGAATTCAACCTGTATGAGGAATACTGGAAGATTTACACGAAGAGTGATATTATCCAGCCGCAGTATCTGTCAGCAGACAGTATTGTTGAGAAGAGTATCATCGGAGAGGGATCTGAGATTTACGGAGAGGTTCACAGTTCTGTCATCGGAGCCGGCGTTACGATCGGCAAGGGCAGTGTCGTGAGAGATTCCATTATTATGAAGGGAACCCAGATCGGTGAGAATGTCGTCATAGACAAAGCAATTATTGCTGAAAACTGCAGCATTGGTGATAACGTTACATTAGGTGTTGGAGAGGAAAAACCGAACAAGTTCAATGAGAAGATTTACTCCTTTGGTCTTGTGACGATCGGAGAGGATTCCGAAGTTCCATCGAACGTCTCAGTCGGAAAGAACACTGCAATTTCCGGCAAGACCACAAAAGAAGATTATCCGGAAGGAATTCTTGACAGCGGTGAAGTAATTATTAAGGCAGGTGACTCAGAATGAAGGCAGTAGGAATTATTTTAGCTGGCGGTAATAACAGCCGCATGCAGGAATTATCGAACAAACGAGCAATTGCAGCAATGCCGATCGGAGGCAGTTACCGGAGCATCGACTTCGCTCTGAGCAATATGAGTAATTCTCATGTACAGACAGTGGCAGTGCTGACACAGTACAGTGCAAGATCCCTGAATGAACATTTAAGTTCTTCCAAATGGTGGGATTTCGGACGTAAACAGGGTGGTTTATATGTATTCAACCCAACTGTAACAGTGGATAACAGCTGGTGGTACCGTGGCACAGCAGATGCGATGTACCAGAATATCAGTTTCCTGAAAAAACGTCATGAGCCATATGTCATCATCAGCAGTGGTGACTGTGTATACAAACTTGATTTTAACAAAGTCCTTGATTACCATATCGAGAAGAAAGCAGATATCACGGTTGTGTGCAAAGATATGGATCCGAATGTGGATGTCAGCCGTTTTGGTGTTGTCCGCATGAATGAGGATTCCAGAATCGTTGAGTTTGAGGAGAAACCAATGGTTTCCCAGTCCAATACGATTTCTACAGGTATCTACATTGTCCGCAGAAGACAGCTCATTGAGATGTTAGAGCGGAGTGCTGATGAGGGAAGATGGGATTTTGTAACGGATATCCTGATCCGTTATAAGAATATGAAGCGTATCTATGGTTATAAGATGAAAGAATACTGGAGCAATATTGCATCCGTGGATTCTTATTACCAGACGAATATGGACTTCTTAAAACCGGAAGTCAGAAATTACTTCTTTAAAGAAGAACCGGGAATTTTCTCGAAAGTGGATGATCTTCCACCGGCAAAATATAATGCAGGATCAGACGTGAAAAACAGCCTGATCGCGAGCGGATGTATTATCAACAGCAAGGTTGAAAATTCTATCTTATTTAAGAAGGTATTTGTCGGAAAAAATTGTGTGATCAAGAATTCCATTATTTTAAACGATGTTTATATTGGGGATAATACACACATTGAAAACTGTATCGTTGAGAGCCGTGATACATTGAAAGCCAACACATACTATTGTGGAGAGAATGGAATTAAGATCGTATCTGAGAACAATGAGAGATATGTATTATAGCCAGAATCACAGAGTTACTTACAGGGTGACAAAAACTTGCGTTAGATGAAGACCGAAAAGGGGGACTGAGACATCATGCAGATTACAGACGTCAGAATTAGAAAAGTTGAAAAAGAAGGAAAAATGAAAGCCGTAGTTTCCATTACCATAGATGAAGAATTTGTGGTACATGATATTAAGATCATTGAAGGAGAGAAAGGATTATTCATTGCGATGCCAAGCAGAAAGGCAGCAGACGGGGAATACCGTGATATCGCACATCCGATCAATTCCGATACAAGAGACCGTATTCAGAAACTGATCCTTGAAAAGTATCAGGAAACAATGGCTGTGGAAGAATAAGAACTGCAGATGAGCGGGCCGCTATGGGGATAGCGGCCCGTTTTTTGCTTATGTTGATGAGAAAAATATACGCATTCATGCAGAAATAAAAGTTGCATTCCTTACTTGCCAAATCCAAAATCTTCTGTAAAATAGAACATACGGAATAGAACAATGGAAATTATTTCATCATATTGAGAGGAACAGAACAATGGAACAGTTAAAAGCAGTCATTCTTGCAGCAGGAAAAGGAACCCGGATGAAATCAGATCTTCCGAAAGTGGTTCACACGATCGAGGGAAAATGTCTGGTAGATTATGCAATTGACGCAGCAATCGGAGCAGGCGCAGATGATATCTGTCTGGTAGTAGGATATAAACATGAAGTAGTGGAGCATAGCATTTCCCACAAAAATGTGAAATTTGCATTACAGGAAGAACAGTTGGGAACCGGCCACGCAGTAAAATGTGCCAGGGATTTCTTAGGGGATGAGGGACAGACTCTGATCTTATTTGGAGATACACCACTTATCACAGCAGAAACATTAAACCGCCTGGCAGAGCATCATAAGAAAAACGGAAATACAGTCACCGTACTTTCTGCGATGATTGGCGATCCAACCGGATATGGAAGAATTATCCGCGACGCGGAAGGCAGATTTGTGAAGAGCGTAGAGCACAAAGACGCTTCACCGGAAGAGTTAGAGTCGCACGAGATCAATTCCGGTATGTACATTTTTGATACAAAAGAATTGAAGGAAGCACTCGATAAGCTGACACCGAACAACGCGCAGGGCGAGTACTATCTGCCGGATACCCTTACCATCATCAAAAACAAAGGACTTAAAGTAGATGCTTTTGCACTCGATGATCCGGAGGATATCACAGGTGTCAACGATCAGGAGCAGTTAGCAGCCGCCGCTGAGATCATCCGCACAAGACGGGGAAGATAATCTGCCGGAGTTTCGCAATTAACTATGGAAAGCAGAGGAGAACAGGACATGTTTTTAATAGTAGGATTAGGTAATCCGACAAAGCAGTACGAAAAGACAAGGCACAATATCGGCTTTGATGTCATGGATGCCTTGGCAGATAAATATAATATTAGTATCAGTGAGAACAAGCACAAGGCACTTTGCGGAAAAGGTGTCATTGAAGGAATGAAAGTTGTGCTGGCGAAGCCGCAGACTTACATGAACTTAAGCGGTGAGAGTGTGGCAGAACTGGTCAATTATTATAAATTGGATCCAGAATCGGAACTGATTGTCGTTTTCGATGATATCAGCTTAGAACCGGGTAATATCCGTATCCGCAAAAAAGGAAGCGCGGGCGGCCACAATGGCATCAAAAACATCATCGCCAATCTTGGCACCGACCATTTTATGCGTGTGAAGGTCGGCGTCGGTGAGAAACCGAAAAACTGGGATCTGGCGGACTACGTGTTAAGTCCGTTTACGAAAGACGAACGTCCCCTTGTAAATCTGGCGATCGAGCATGCGGCAAAAGCAATCGAGCAGATGCTGAACGGGGATGTGGACGCAGCTATGAACGAGTATAACCGCAAATCTGCAAACCCGGCAGAGTAAGGAAAATGAAAGCGTTATTAGAACCGATCAAAGAAATTGCCCGTTTTGACGAGCTGTTCCGTGATCTGAAAAAAGGAACCGCAGGTGTGACGGTGATCTCGGGCTGTCTGGAAAGCCAGAAAGCCCACATGATTGCAGGTCTCTCCGAGGATGCCCCGGTGCGGCTTCTGATCGCGGAAAATGAATTAAAAGCAAAAGAATTATATGAGGATTACCGGCTGTACGATGCGGAGACGCTGTATTATCCGGCGAAGGACCTGATTTTCTATCAGGCAGACATTCACGGAAATCTGCTGATCCGGCAGCGGCTTCAGGTGATCCAGGCACTTCTTGAGCGGAAGGAAGTTACCATCATCACCAGTGTAGGGGGATGTATGGACTTTCTTCTGCCTCTTGGCGTGTTCGAAAAACATTGCATCCATCTGCGCAATGACAGCGAACTCGATCTGGATAAAATAAGAAAAGAGCTGGTGCGGCTCGGCTATGAGAGTACCTTTCAGGTGGAGTCGACCGGCCAGTTTTCCGTCCGCGGCGGCATTCTCGATATTTATCCGCTGACGGAACAGAACCCGATCCGGATTGAGCTCTGGGGCGATGAGATAGATTCCATCCGAAGCTTCGATGCGGAGAGCCAGCGGTCGATTGAAAACCTCGAGGAAATCACAATCTATCCGGCATCGGAGCTGATTTTAACAGAGAATACGATTGCGCGCGGTGTGAAAGCGATTAAAAAAGAGGCAAAAGCGCAAAGCACAAAGTTCCGCGACAAGATGATGACGGAGGAAGCGGCGCGTATCCGCCATGCGGCAGAGGAAATCTGCGATCAGATCGGCGAGGGCGAAATTCTGCAGGGAGCGGAGCAGTATCTTCATTATTTTTATCCGGAGACCGTCTCGTTTCTTGAGTATCTGCCGGAGAACAGCCGCATTTTCCTCGATGAGCCGAACCGCATCATCGAGTGTGCCGATGCGCTGGAAGCAGAATTTCAGGAGAGCGTGAGCCACCGTCTCGAAAAGGGATACCTCCTGCCGGGACAGGCGAAGCTGATGTGCAGTACGGCGGAGCTTGTGGCAAAACTGAACCGCCGCGGCTGTGTTGCCGTATCGCTGATGGAGCCGCAGAAGGGCGAGTGGAATATCCGTGACGAATTCAGTGTGACGGTGAAATCGGTCAATTCGTATAACAATCAGTTCCTGCTTCTGGTAAAAGATCTGAAATCCTGGAAAAAAGCGGGTTACCGTATTGTACTGGCGAGTCCGTCGCGGACGAGGGCGCAGCATCTGGCAGAGGACCTGCAGAATGAGGAGATTCCGGCCTTCTACAGCGAGAATGAGGAGCGTGTTCTGAAACCGGGCGAGGTCATGCTGATCCACGGCGCGGCCCGCAGAGGCTTTGAATATCCGATGCAGAAATTTGTGCTGATTACAGAGACGGATATTTTTGGAAAAGAGAAGAAGAAAAACCGGAAGAAATCGGAGTATTCCGGTCAGAAAATCCAAAATTTTGCGGATCTTTCGATCGGTGACTATGTCGTGCACGAGAGCCACGGTCTTGGTATTTACCGCGGTATCGAAAAAATTGAGATGGACCGCGTAACGCGTGATTACATGAAAATCGAGTATGCGGGCGGATCGAACCTCTATGTGCTGGCCACCCAGCTTGATACGCTGCAGAAGTATGCGTCCGGCGAAGCTGCAAAGGTGCCGAAGCTGAATAAAATCGGCGGTCAGGAATGGAATAAGACGAAAACACGGGTTCGCCATGCGGTAAAAAATATTGCACAGGATCTCGTGAAGCTGTATGCCGAGCGGCAGGCGTCATCCGGCTATCAGTTCGGAAAGGATACGATCTGGCAGAAGGAATTTGAGGAACTGTTTCCGTTTGAGGAGACGGACGATCAGCTTGCGGCGATCGAGGCGACAAAGGCGGACATGGAGAGCAAAAAGATCATGGACCGCCTGATCTGCGGCGATGTCGGATACGGCAAAACCGAGGTTGCAATCCGTGCAGCGTTCAAGGCAGTACAGGAGAGCAAACAGGTCGTCTACCTCGTTCCGACCACTATTCTGGCACAGCAGCATTACAATACGTTCGTTGAGCGCATGAAGGACTTTCCGGTGCGCGTTGATCTTCTGTGCCGGTTCCGCACGCCGGCAGAGCAGAAAAAAACGCTGGAGGATCTGAAAAAAGGACTCGTGGATATTG
>ENA-OPXQ01000505-OPXQ01000505.1-human-gut-metagenome-genome-assembly--contig:-NODE-505-length-25254-cov-4.097901_pt1 | contig 25254 bp, 32 predicted proteins | sample MGYA00241769_ERZ502042 | MGnify/ENA primary metagenome ERZ502042 (study PRJEB25962, sample SAMEA2041934) | human gut metagenome | biome: human gut; feature: human-associated habitat; material: faeces...
TAAAATGAATAATATATATTATTCAATACTAAAAAGAATCTTAAAAAGGTTTTTGCTGAAAAATGGTGACAGTGGTGACAGAACATTAGTTCGAATATTTTTAATTGTTTTAATTTTGAGGTGTATCATCACTCTTTTTCTTATTGTAAATTTTTAGGGGTAATCTGATGTTTGTTTTTGATAGATATTTTGGGTTTATTATCTGTGTTAAATTGTCTGACAATTTCTATGAAGTAATATGTTCTTTTGTTTTGTTTTCTGTTCTCTATTCTCTCACGTAAAAAAGAACATCGCCGTTTATGGCAATGTCCTTTTAATATGCATATTGTTATCGGGTTCACGAAAGTCTTTCTTTCACTCTCACACCCGTCACACCAATGTATTCTTTGTAAGTTTTGTATATTGTGTCATTTATGTTTTAAAGTTTTAGTTATGTTTGATTTAAGGTTGATTTATGCTTATTAATGTGGTATAATCTATGTAGAATGATATATTGTTATTAGAAAGGCGATTTTTATGAATAAATTATTAGAGCTTACATTCGAGTCAAGAGGTTATACGAATGAGTTTTTAGATGATATTATGACGTGCAATCATAAAATTCCCCGTGATATCCCACTTTTGTGTACAAAGCTAAAGGAATTTTATTTGAGCCAGAAATTGATTGTTGTATTGACTGATTTTGATTTAGACGGTATTTGTGCTGGCGTTATTGGTTATGGTGGTCTTACAGAATTAGGTTTTAACGTTGCATTATATTTACCAAATGTTTTGAATGGTTATGGATTTACACGAGAAACGATTGATGGAATTAAAATGAATTATCCTGATGTAGCTTGTATCTTAACAGGTGATGTTGGTATTAGTTGTCATGATGCAATTCGTTATGCAAAGCAATTAGGTATTACTATGTTGATTACCGACCATCATAAGGGTGAGGGTTCACCGGATGCAGATGTTGTGGTTGACCCTTGTAGGTCTGTTGATACAGAATCTTATTCTCATATTTGTGGTGCAAATGTTATGTATCAGACATTGCGTTATTATGCTGAACATTTTGTAGAGTATAATCGTGGTTTTTATATGGAGCAAATTGACCGTTTACGTGTATTTGCTGGTCTTGGTACAATTTCTGATAGTATGCCTTTGTATTATGAGAATCGACCAATGGTTCGAGATGCAGTTGCTATTTCACGTGCGTTGTATGATGATGGTCATTCACGTATGATGAATTATATTCAAGGTTCCAATACGTATCGCTGTATTTTTGCAGGTTTACAGGAATTGTTTTTGATGTTTGCAGATGCAGGCAAGATTCGATTGACAGAGGATATTGATGAGACATTCTTTGGTTATTATGTTGCACCGATGTTTAACTCTGTAAAACGTATGAATGGTGATATCAGTGAAGCATATTATGTCTTTTTTGGAGCAAATGAAAGGGCAAAGACTGCTCTTGCTTATTTGTTTGATTTGAATGAACAGCGTAAACAGTTGGTTGCTGAAAAATTGAATGATATTTTGTGTGAAAAGTATTTACAGCCGTGGAAGCCGTATGCATATGTTACGGATGCACCAGCAGGTATTTGTGGTTTGTTGGCACAGCAGATGATGCAGATGACAGGATTACCTACATTGGTTGTACGTTCCAAAGATAATGGATATGCAGGTTCTGGTCGTAGTCCGATTTGGTTTCCATTTTTGGAATGTGGTCTTCGTGAAACATATTGTCATTGGTGGGCTGCTGGACATAATCCTGCGTTTGGATTTGGTTGTCCGTCAGATGATGCTATGGATGAAGCTGTTGATTATATTAAGTCTCAGGTTGTAAAATTGAAACCTGCAGATGATGACTTAAAGGTTGTACCTGATTTTGTTATTTCCGAGTTTAATGATGGTGATGTTAGTTTGGATTTACGCATGATTTCGTATTATCTGTCAGAGCGTGAATTGTGCAGACCATTTGGTACTGGTTTTCCTGCTCCTTATTCTGAATTTCGTTTTGCGTCAAAAAATGTTATTTGGTCAGTTATTGGTAAGGATAAGTCACATTTGAAGTTGGTTTTTTCAAACGATGTTGTTGTTTTGTTGTTCAATCAGGCGTACAAAATTGGTGCATTGATTGATAAAAAGACAGGTGCAATTGATACATCTGCATTGCCAGAGCGTATTATCGTGCGTGGTGATTGGGGTATGAATCATTTTAATGATATTAATACGTTACAGTTTCATGGTGAGTGGATAAATATCGATGATGAATTCGTAGTTAATATGGATGATGATACAGATGAAATTGAAAGTGAGGTTTTTGAAGATGTTTGTTAAGTCAAAAAAGAGTATACGTTCTTATATTTTGGTGTTACTTGTGCCGATTGTGTTGGAATTTATATATGCTTTGTTTTGTATTGGTTTACAGAAGATTCCAAATGTATCGACTATGGTTTCGATGTTAATTGGTGATGCTGTATTTTCTGTTTTGTTTGGATTGTTGTACGGTCGTTGTTTTATCTGGAATTTGCCAAAGACTAGCAAATTAGATACACAACAGAATGCATGGTCCGGTATATTATCACGGAAATCAGATTACAAGTTAAAACAGAGTGCATGGTTTGTAATATTCCTGCTGTTTTTGGTAAGTTATGTTTTTGGTCAGGCTGTTACGGCGTATGTTGGTATTAAATTACCGTCCGATTATGTGAATACATATCGTGATTTGAAATCTTATGAATTATATTTATACCTGTTTGTTGCCGTGACATTCGGACCAGTTGTGGAAGAATTTTTATTCCGTGGATTTTTTTACAAGTATTTGCGTAAACAGTATTCTGTATTTGTTTGTGCAATTGTGTCTTCTGTTGTGTTTGGGTTGTCCCACGGCACGACAGAGCATATGCCAATGACATGTGCTTTTGGTTTGTTTTTGTGTTTTATTTTTGAGTTGACAGGCAAAATTCGCTATTGTATCGGTTTTCATATTTTGGCAAATTTGTTAGGTATGGTTTATATCGTGTCAATTCCAATTTCGTATGTATTTTGCATTGTCGTGTATTTTATTTACATTGCTGTGATGCTTGTTATGCTTGCTGGTGTAGATGTGTTACGTCAGAAATGGCAGTTCTGTGAGTTTGATAAGACGTTTACAGAGAAATTAGAGGAAAAACGAAAACATTGGGGTGAAAATTCAGAGTCTTAATGTTCTGTAATAGGTCTGAGACGCTCTAATTTGGCTCAGGAGAGATTTTAATGTGTTAAGTGATATACTTTAAGGGTTATATGTTAAAATGTCTTAAATCGCAAATTAGAGCGTCATATGGCATGATTAATCAATGAGAGGTGGTATTTGAATGAAAGATTTCGAGTTTGTACGTATGGTTGCATCAAAAGTACAATCTTTTGGTGGACGAACGTTTTATGTTGGCGGATGTGTACGTGATAAATTATTAGGTCTTGAGTCAAAGGATATTGATATTGAGATTTATGGTATTACACGTGAAGTTTTGGTGAATGATATTTTAAGTGCATTTGGTCAGGTACGTTTTCAGGGCGCATCTTTTGGTGTTTATCGAGTATCTGATTATGATGTGGATATTGCATTTCCACGTACGGAAAATGCTGTTGGCAAATGTCATAGAGATTTTACTGTGTGTGTGGATTCTAATTTGAGTTTTGAGAAAGCAACGGTTCGTCGTGATTTTACTATCAATGCAATGTTGCAGGATGTTTTGACTGGTGAAATTATTGATTTGTATGGCGGTCAAGACGATTTGAAAAATGGAATTATCAGGTATGTGAACGCAACATCTTTTGTGGAAGATGCTTTGCGTGTATTTCGTGCAGCACAGTTTGCTGCTCGTTTTGATTTTACGATTGCAGATGAGACGAAGAATTTGATGAAAACTATTGATACAAGGTTTTTGTCAAAAGAACGTGTATATGGTGAGCTGAAAAAAGCATTGTTATTATCATCAAAACCGTCACGATTTTTCGAAGAATTACGAGCCGTAAATCAGTTAGATTTTTGGTTTCCAGAGATTTTGTCAATGTACGGATGTGGTCAGAATCCGGCATATCATCCAGAAGGTGACGTTTGGACACATACAATGCAGATGTTGGATTTTGCAACAACATGTCGTGATAATGTAGCTTATCCAGAGCAGTTTATGTTAGCTGTATTGTGTCATGATATTGGAAAGCCAATCAGTTCTCACACAGGTTCGGATGGTGTTATTCATGCATATACTCATGATATAGATGGTGTATCTGTTGGTCGTACATTTTTACATCGAATTACGAACAATAATTTTACGATAAGATATGTCGTAAATATGATAGAATTGCATATGAAATTACCTCAGATGTTCTCACACAACTCACGCAATAAGAAAACGAATGGTTTGTTTGATAAGAGTATTTGTATGGGTGATTTGATGATGTTGTCTTATTGTGATATGCATAATAAAGGGTTATGTGATAATATAAATATGTGTTCTGATTTTTTGGAATGGTGTCGTAAACGTATTTGTATTTATGAACAGCTTATGTTACAGCCACGGGTGACAGGAAATGATTTGATGTTGCTTGGTTTACATCCGTCACCGTTGTTTTCAGAACTGTTAAAAGAAGCACATAAACTTCATTTGTCAGGTGTTTCTAAGGATAAAGTTTTGCGCGGATTTCAAACGAAATTGCGTAAGCGTAAATTGATATAAAGAGGTGTAGTTTTTATGACAGATAAACAGATAGACGCAGCGTTTGCGTCGTCACGAAATTTATTTATTACTGGTCCTGCAGGTACTGGTAAAAGTTATCGTTTAAATGAATATATTTCAAAGACAGATAATGTTTTAGTGTGTGCCCCGACGGGTATTGCAGCTTTAAATGTGGGCGGTGAAACCGCCCATAAAGTGTTTCATATTCCTGTTCCGGCGTATGAATCACCATCGTTTGCAAAGGGTAAAAAAGGGGCTTTGACAAAGTCCATGATTAGTGCTTTGATTCAGTCCGATGTGATTGTAATTGATGAAATCAGTATGTTTAAAAATTCTGATTTTTCGTTTGCAATTAAGGTACTTCGTAAAGCGGAAAAACTTAAAGGTTCGAAGATACGTGTGATTGTATCTGGTGATTTTTCTCAGTTACCACCTGTGGTACGTAAAGCAGATGAAAAACTCATGAAAAAGTTTGGTTTTGATTTGAGTGGTTTTGCATTTACAACACCTGAATGGAAGAGTTTGAATTTCAAAGTTGTAGAGTTGACGGATGTGAAGCGTCAGTCTGATTTGGAGTTTATCACAGAACTTAATCGTGTACGTGTTGGTGATTTTACAAATTATGATTATTTTAATCAGTTTGTAAATGAGGACCCTGATTATTCGGATGGAATTTGTATTTGTGGTACAAATGCGGAAGCCGATAAGATTAATAATACATATTTGGACGAATTAACAGGTACGGAACGTGCATTTCGCAGTACAAAAACAGGTCGTGTTCCGATGGGTTATGTGGATGATATTATCGTTTTAAAACAGGGTGCCCGTGTTATTTTTACAGCAAATGATAATATCAAAAATCAGTATAAAAACGGAACGTTTGGTATTGTTAAAGGGTTTACGGATGATGCTGTGATAGTAACTGTAAAAGATGTGGATGGTAATGAGAAAGATGTTTTTGTAAATCGTCAGAAAGTGTCGATTTATAGTTATACAGCAACAGGTGGTACATTGAATAAAAAAGAAGTTGGTTCTGTGACACAGTTTCCGCTTCGTATTGGCAAGGCGATTACTATTCATAAATCACAGGGACAGACGTTTGAAAAAGCCATTATTTCACCGACGATTTTTGCTGCAGGACAGCTTTATGTAGCACTTAGCCGTGTAAAATCACCGGATGGTTTGACGTTGCTTCGTGAGATTTCGCCTGAGGATTTCATCATTGATGATGTTGTAAAGCAGTTTTATATAAATGGTTATAAATTTGATATTCCAAAGAAAGTTGCTGTGAAGAAGACAACAACGAAATCTGCAAGTACAAAAGCAAAGCCAAAGACAGCGTCAACAAAAAAGGCTACAACAAAGAAAGCTACTGGTACGAAAAAGTCTGCAACAAAGTCCGTTGCAAAAAAGACAACTAGAAAGAGTACAAAAAAGACTACAACTCGAAAGTCTTCTGTGAAGAAAGCATCAGCTAAGAAATAAAAATAAGCCACTTGATAATAGTCAAGTGGCTTTGTTGTTGTTGGAAACGTTTTAATATCCGTATTTTACAAACATGTGTTCCATATACTCATGGACAAATGCTGTAATTAGGTTCTCAGGAATGTTGACCTGTTTCATGATATTTACAATTGTACGTGGTTCTTCGGTAATATTGTGATGATTGGTATCTTCTAACAGTTCTGATGTAATGTTGACACAGTCGTCGATAGTCCAGTTTTCACGTGGAATTTCGTTGAATGTGTAGTCTTCGGCATTATCCGTATAGATTTCGTCTATGAATGTTTGTACATCATCATAGACAATGTTTCTATGTGTGGTATTAGTTTGTTTATAAGTGATGTCCAGAATGTGAAAATCGTTTAGTTGCATGGTTTTATTTACGCAAGAGATGTCTGTCATAAATGCTGTTAAGTGGCAGAATACATGCGTTTCTCCTTTCGCTTGAATATTCTTTATTGGTTTTACTTGGTTAGTCATCGTTTGCTTCGATGATAAGTTTGTTGTTTGAAACTGTGATGTATTTGATGTGCATATTTAAAATTTCGTTTAATGGTTTGCTGTACTCATCTGTTTCGCTGTCATATAATATTTCAGCTTCGTGCCACGACTTGTCATTTTTGCAGTCATATATATTGTAGCGACAGTTTAAGTCAAACTCGTTGTGAATTAGGTCTTTTATCAGTAGCATATAGATACCTCTTTTTTCTAAAATAGTAAGATATACAAGTGGTCCATGTGTATCACACATAGACTACTCATATATGCAATTTTGCTTATTTGTCACGCCAGTAGCAGTAAATGCACTGGTGTGGACATCTGAATTTGTTGGATAACAATTCAGTTTTACAGGTTAGGCAATGGCATCCGTGGCGGTTTTGACCGTTAATGTGTGCATTGTCAGGTATTGGTAACCCAAAGATTGTCAGGTCTGTTTCACCGACACAGCCTGTCTGTGTGAAAATGTCATTGTGGTTGGATGCCAAGTAAGTTTCGGCACAGATTTCGCAGCGATGACCAGACTGTCTGATGACGTCTGCTACGGCATCTTGGTCTGCAGGACTTGCTGTAAATTGTGTGCCGGGATATGCTGTGTGATATCCTGCATTATGCAGACGCTCTTTTACATGTTTGTATTCGTCGTAAATACTGATACGGATACGTGCGATTGGCTGAGATAATGACGCATTGATAGCATCGAAGTATTGTAATACTTCTTGCAATCGTTTCAGACCGTTTGGTGTCGGAAAGATTGGGTCGATACGAAGCACAATGTGGTTGGTTGGAAAACCTGCATCTGCAAGTTTCTTTAACTGGTTCAGCTGTTTTTTATAGTCTGGTACGTTTGGCTCGAATGCCGTATGTCCCCATCCGGTACAACCTGCGTGTACAATGATGTTTGGATAGGATTTATAGCAGTCTGTTACCGTTTTGATGAACTTATCAGAGAGATTTTTTGTGATGAGTATTACGCCATCCATTTTGTTCAGTTTTTTTGTCCATGTATAGTCTAGTCCTGCGTCGCCACGTTCTGTAATTCCGATTTTCATAGTGTAATCCCCTTTCGTATTGAGATAGATATGTCTTTATAGTTCACCTGATTCACCCGTAGCGTAGCGATTGTATTTATCATGTATATTAAAAAAGTGGATTGAAAGGTGTCGTAACAACATGCTTAAAATCTTTTTCAGATAATAGCTTGTTGCCGTATTTTGTTTTGATTTCGATATAACGTGTATTGTTCATATCAATTACAAAATTTACTACTTTGCCTATGACTAATCCCATTGAAGTGCCTTTTACAATTGCATCTGATGTACCATTGTTGGTTGCAACATATACAGTGTCATTGATGCTGCAAGGCATATCTTTGAATAAAGATGCTGTATTATGATTTACAAGCATACTTAATTTTTCAGACAGTTCTGTATCATCATAATCCTGCTGCAATAATTCAATTATTGCATTTTTGAGTGACATATTTGGCTTTTTGTCACATTTTACGATGTGCTGACAAATGGATGGTGTAATAATTGTTGTTGTCATTTCGCTATCATCCAATTTCAGTGCAATACATTCGAATTTTGGTTTTTTGTTAAATTCGATGCATGGTAATGAATTATGTTGGAACGTAATTGTACCGAATAACGTCTGGTCCATTATATCGACGATTGTGTCGTTTTCCCATAATAGATTGTGTTTGGAATCATAACATCCGGTACATCTACAGATAGTATCGATGTCAATGTCGATAGTTTCTTGTAGTATGATTTCACCTTTCTTATTTTCTGTAAATGTGGTAATTGTATGTACATTCTTTGGTGTGTAATTATTGGTGACAGCATAGTAGAAACCATAAATATAATGGTTGTTTGTCGGGTTTGTTTTCCAATCTCTTGGTTTTGCTCTGAAATAGAATTGTGGATTGATTATCATAGTGTTTTGTCCTTTCATGTTTTATTGTATTGGCTGGCATGATTATCATACCAGCCGTAATGGTATTTTAGTTATTTTCGTCAACGAATTTACATTCAATCTGTCTGATTGATGTAATGCTGGATTTGAATTCCTGAGTATCAAATTCAACTTCAACCGGATTTCCAACTGGGTCAAACATGGTGTAACACAACTGGTTATCATCGTTTACATAGAACTGGTATGTGTATTCTTTGAAATCATCATCGTAGAGGTCAGAATTGAATTTTCTTATGTCTTCACGTGGAATGCTCTTTAATTCATCAATCGTGTCAATGAATTCTGTAATCCATTCACACATTGGAATATTGACAGAGTTTGTTGTGAATATCATCCGGCGTGTGTGTTCTTCATTAGTAAGAAGTACTTCGTATGTGCATTTGTAATAGCCGTTGGTAGGCATACCATAGCCCGGTCCACCGTTTAATGTTGTTGGCTTGTGTTTTGAGTTGTCGTCAATTTCGTAAATGAAAAAGTAATGGTTTGTTGTTGTTAATTTATTGTCTTTATTCAACTGGTTTAATCGTAATGTTTTGACAAGACCTAAGTCGATGTATTTCTGTAACTGTGTTGCATCATCATCACCTTTGATGTTAGAAATGAGTTCTCCTGTGTTTACATCGGTGTGTCCGATGCGAATACCTGTAATGTCTGGACAAATAACGTTTTCTGGTAATGAGATTGTCACAGTATTTGTGTCCGGCATACATAAGTTGATATTATTTGCTTTTGCTAGAAGTTTGATTTTTGCGTTTGTGTGTACAGAATATGTGTGTTTGTTTTCGTTCATGATAGCTTCCTTTCTTTTGTGGCTTGATTAGTATTTTTTATATAAAATAAGCGTAAAACTCATTACCTTTAGGTGATGGGTAGTTCACATAAGATTGCTCTCGTATTTTGTATTTTGTTTACGAATTTATGTGATTGTGGTACAATAAAGACTGATATATGACATCAAAATAATAAAATGAAAGTGAGGTTATTTATTATGTTATCAATGCAACATGTCATGTGTTTATATGAAAAGAATGGACATCCGTCCAATCGTTTGGTTGCAGCAACTGTTTATCCTGATGCAATTCGAGCATATACGGGTCCGAGACAATATTCTCATTTTGAGAAGTCATATGATGGTTCTGATTCATCTTATATGACGTTTTTATCTGATATGAAGGCTGAAAAAGATGTTGTGACTGAACAATTAGCAAAAACGAAACATTTGGTTTCTGATGTAAAGCCTTGTGTGATTGGTGAGGAAACTGATATTCAGGCTTTTTATAATCACAATAAAGGTTTGGAATCTGAAATGAAGAAGGGTATCGGTTATCATTTACAGCAGGATATGACGTTTGATACGTTTATTCGTGATGAAATTGACTGTAGTAAGAAGTATGATGATGTGTTTGAATTTCAGGGTGATACATTCGATGGTAAAGGTGTTCGTGGTTTAATTGGAGATATTGAACAGCATGGTATTTATGTTATGGCACATCGTTTGTATGAGAAACAGGGTATTACAGCAAATCAGGCGTGGTTTGAAGAAAATGTAAAACCAGCGTTGGATGACCAGTATTGTGCCGATTTATCAGGCAAGACGTTTTCTTTCATGAAAATAAGCCCTGCTGTAAATCAGTTAATTACAGAGCATGATTGGTCCAAGTTGAATGATGGTCCGGTTGCTTTACAGGATTACAATGCGTTGTATGATATTGTACAGAAAAATATGGATATTCTTGAGTCAAAGTATAGCAGTGTACAACGACCATTACCTGATATCTCCAATGTGAAATCTGATGGGGATGCATCTTATGATTTTGAATAGTTTATTATATATTTGTATTGAAAAGCGTTGATTTATCAACGCTTTTTTGTTATAATAAATGTATTAGAAATAAAAGGTTGGTGATATATTATGTCAAATGTATTTTTAATTGTTGACGGTTCTAGTATGCTTAGTACAGCTTATTATGGAACTTTACCTGTGTCTGTGAAAATGGCAAAAACAGAAGAAGAAAAACAGCTTGCGTATCAATCTTTATTACAGACATCAGATGGCAGGTATACGAATGCAATGTATACCATGATACGCAGTCTGTTTAAATTGTTGGATGATGTGAGACCGAAGTATTTTGCGGTAGCTTTTGATGTGAGTCGTAATACGTTTCGGCGTACGCAGCTTGGTGCTGATTATTATAAAGCAAATCGTAAGGAGACAGCATCACCGTTGAAATCACAGTTTATTCAAATGGAACAGTTTTTACAGGATATCGGTGTTACTGTTTTATGTAGTCCTGATTATGAAGCAGACGATTATGTTGCTTCTGTGGTTGCACGTACGCAGGCATGTAATGATGTTGATATAACTTATATTTTACATAGTAAAGACCATGATTATATGCAGTTGGTTTCCGATAGTGTAACGCTGTATCGTCCGATGACAAAATCACGTTTGGATGGAATGCTTGCTGATGGTGTTATTACAGGCAATGATATTTTTGGTACGAATGTATTGAAGTATACGCCTGAGATTGTATATGCTGATTGTGGTGTGCGTCCAGAATGTGTTGTTGATTTGATGGCTTTAACAGGTGATGTTGGTGACGGCATACCGGGTTGTAAAGGTGTAAGTTCAGCAGCTTCACTTTTGATTGATTATTATAAAACGATTGATAATTTGTATAAAGTGATAGATAGTTGTGAAACATCCAGCGATGAAAAAAGTTTGCTTTCTTTTTGGAAAGATACCCTTGGTGTTAAGAGAAGTCCTTTGAAAGCATTGCGTACGTATCGTGATGATGTTGTAATGAGTCGTAAATTGGCTTATATGTGTCGGGATATTGCAAATGTTTCTTGCATTCTGTCTGATTATCAGTTATGTTTAAATAGTAATCGTATGGTTTCGTGTTTATTAGATTATGAAATGAAATCATTGATTGATGATTGTGTTCGTATAGCAAATAACAATTAAATATAAGGACAATTTATTATGACAGATTTATTGGCAGGGTTATGTTATATTCGTGATGCATTGTTTGATGATAAAGTGCTTTGTCAGTTAGATAAAATTGCATCTTATGATGGTACAACATTTATGCATTGTGTGTCAGTTGCACAATTTTCAGTTGTGCTTGGCATTCATGTAGAATTGTCTGATGCTGATTTATGTATATTGACGAAAGCTGCACTTTTACATGATGTGGGCAAGATATTTGTGTCACATGATGTTCTTACAAAGCCTGACCGCTTGTCTCTGGATGAATATAGCCATATGCAAACACATGTTGTGTTAGGTGCTGATTATCTGCAGGAATGTGGTTTTGATGCACGTATTGTACGTATAGTGCGAGAACATCATGAGAATTATGATGGTTCTGGTTATCCTGATGCAATGTCTAGTGTGTCTACGGATATTTTATCGCAGATTATTCGTATTGCAGACACTTATGATGCTATGCATAGTGAACGTCCGTATCAGATGTCAATTTCAAAAAAGAATATTTATGAAATATTTTTTGCTGATAATGGACATTGCTATAATCCAGATTTGATTCAGCAGTTAATGTAGAATAACGTAGAAAAAGAAACACCCATGATACTATGTATCGTGGGTGTTTTTGTGTTTACTGATAGATTGTGAGTTCCTCGATTTCTTCGCCGTCAGTATCTAAACAAAGCCATTCACATTCCTGTTCTTTTGCAAATACAATACAGGCTTTTAAGTCTTCCGGCAAGTGGTCAAATGTGTCGTCGATGACAGAATCAATGTAAATGAACCAGCCATATCCGGCTTTGTTATAGACAGAGAGACCGAGGTCATTGGTATTTGGTTCGTTATCCAGCATTGTTGCTGTTTCTGGTTTGATATGTGCTGTTGATAAAGTTAGGATTTTTGCAATGTCTAATTTTGTATTCATATTGATGTTCCTTTCTTATTTGAAAAAGTTTGTCGGATTATTTTTGATTAACAACAAGGCTATGTTTTCATATCGCTTTGTTGCTTCATTTGTAATAATCTTTTCCAGTTTATCTAAATCCCATTCTTCAAAACCGTTAGCAATGGTGTTGATAACACCGTTTGGTGGCAATTTACCTGATACGTATTTGTAGTCATAGAGTTCATTGCACAGTTTTATTAATACAGTATCATCTGTTTCGTGGATAAATACAGTCAATGTCATTTTGTTTGGCATAATTATCACCTCGATTATTTGTAAAAGATAATAGGTTTATCTGTAAATGGAAAGGCTGTCCAATCGCCTGTGTTTTCGCATTTGGTCAGGATATCGCTGTATTTTTGATTCAGGTCATCTGCCTGTTTCTGTGCAGTTGCAAGTGATGTAATATTGTCTTCGATTAACAGATAGTATTTTGTGTAGAAGCCGTCTTTTGCATTGCCTTGTGGTTTTGCCCAGTTTGGATGTTTGCCGAGCATTGCTCTGTAAATGATGCATCTGCATTCGATGCGATAAGTTCCGTCATTATTATCGGCTGGATAGAATGCATTAAATAAATTGTTCATGTTTAAAATCCTTTCGTGTATATATTATTGTATTGTTATGTTTCAGTAAAAAATATCAGCACATTTATGAAAAAAAACGTGCTGATATTCGCTTAGATTAAGCATTAGACGTCAATCCAGTATTGCTCTCGGCATTTGTATTTGCGTGTATGTTTGCGTATTTAAGCCATATAGACGCTTTTGTTTGTTGTGTTGAGTGTTTTATAGGTAATGACTGTAAGTGGCTTAAAATGGCAAATACGGGTTTATACGATACAGCATTTGAATGTGGATGGTGTTGCATCGTTTAATTCTGCTAATAATATGTTGTCATATTTTTGTGATGGTGTGCCTGTAGTTGAAATGTTGATATATTCATCATCGCAAAATAGATTGTATACATAGATATCTTGTGCATCATCGTTTGTTTCATAGCTGATGCCTAAAGAGAGTTTTTTATTGTCAATTGTTGTAATTGGATATTCATAGATTCCATGGTTTTTTTGTATTTCAGAAAAGTCAATTGTGTCTATGAAATTTTTGTATTTGTATTTTTCAGGATGAATTGTCATAGATTTTTCCTTTCTTAAAATATAGGCACTCAACATGAGTGCCCGTATTGTTTATTCGTTTTCAGAGTTGTCCTGCTGAGTCAAATGACAAATACTGTTGTAGTCTTCTTCTGAGATACAAATGCTTTTACAAACTCTGTCTCTGAAATCAGGGTCGTCAATTCCTGTATAAGATAGCATTGCGTCGTCATACCAGCAGACAATTGCATTGAACAGTAGGTTTTTTAGGTCGTTGATTTCTGTTATTTTCAGGTTTTTAATTTCTGTTTTAGGCATAGTTGTATTATCCTCCTAATATGTGAAATATGTTTGGTTTATTATGTTGAAAATTGTTTTTGCAGTATGCACATCATAGTATTTTGCAACAAGCATTGTTTTTACTGGTCTTAATTTTTCTGTCTTTACAGCTAGGATATTATATGTTTTATAACCATCTTCGAAGTCGTCAACCAAGATAATACCATCAAATTGATTGATATGTTCAATCTGTGATAAGTTTATATCATTATTGTTATCATGATAGATTTGATGTTTTTTCGTTATCGTATTTACAGAGTAATAGATGAATGGTGTAAATAATAATAACATAATGGTATCGATGGGTCTTTCGGTAATATAGCCGTCAATGGCAAGTTCCAGAATTTGCCAGATGAGTGTGTATACAAAAAGTAGGAATATGGTTTTTAGTGTTGCTTTTATGTTTAGTTTCATTGTGATTACCTTTCTATTTGATTTCATCAAAGAAAAAGTCGCCGAGTGTTTGTTTTGTGCCATTATCATCGATAATGGTAATGTCTTCTACGTCGCCAAATCCTTCGACGCTAATAACGTCATATGTTTTTCCTCTGGTGATACCTGTTATTTGGTCGCAATTTTCTTTACCGTTGAAGAATTTGTCTAGCCACGGTGCATCGTTATGTGTCTTGACTCGAACTTTACCTTTGACATTTCGAACACTTGTATATGGTGAAGCATCTATGTTTGGTGTAATAATGCTCATGGTTGTGTCTCCTTTCTGTATATGTGTTACATATATCAGTGAACCCGATATCATGTATGTTATTGTATATTGTTGAAAAAAGTGCTTTTTAAATGTTGAAAATTCAATTAGAATGTGTTATTATATATATAAATGAAATATATATATAACAAGAAAGTAAGGAGAGTATTTATTATGCCTAGACCTAGAAAAGAAGGACATTATGTAAATGTCAAGTTAGATGATGAATTATACAACAGATTAACGGAGCATTGCGATGCTGATAATCGAACAAAGACAAGTGTGTTTGAGAGAGCATTGGTTTTGTATTTTGAGAAAGTTGACCGTGAAGCAGCTCTGATAGAGAAGGATTCTTAATGAAAATTGTATATCATCGGGATAGACGGTGTTGTTTGAAAGAACAATATCGTCTATATTTTTGCATAAAAATCAACATAGTATTTTGCTTGAAATTCACACACAAATGATTTCACACAATGATTTTTGCAAATTTATGCGGATACTTCTTGTAAATATTTATTCGACTAACCTTTCTTTTTTAATGGTTTTTTGTTCTTTATTTTTTACGAGTATATGTTCTTTTTTTATGTATGAAACTTTTTGTGTAAAGGTATTCTTTACGTCTTGTTTTGGGTATAAAGCTCACACATAATCTCACATCACATTACATTTCTCATCACATGTTTTTATGTTTTTGTAGTATTTAAAATTCCTACACATCTCAATTATTATATCACATCACAACACATTCATTTTAATTATTATATCACAATACATCGCACTCATATTGTGTATTTGTGTGTTTATTTTAGTGCGTATTTTCTTGCTTATATTGCGATATTTATTTTATTATTTAAGGTCGTTTTACCCTCACATCTCAGACATTGTATGTTTGTATTTTCGCACACATCTCAATATGATTTTACACACATATCTCAGCATATATTACGTGTTTGTATTCGTGTCTCACACATGTATGTATATGTTGTATTTTTTCTTTACATCTCACTTTATTCACACACATCTCATTCATTTTGTCAAAACCTTTTTTGCAATACTTGTATTGCATACGTTTACTTTTCACACACATTTGGTTTTGACTTTTTATTTTCAAAAGCGGATGCTTCACACACATTTGTACTCTATCTTTTGAAAATATTAGAATATAAATAATCGTTTTATAGGGATATATTTCTGATGAAATAGGAACATATTCTTTTGTTATTTATGTACCTATAAACAGAATGATAGATGTACCTTTTGGTACATAATCATATGCGAATAAAGTGTCATAATGATGTGTCATAATGACTTTTTTATTTTGCAATGAATAACGATTATTTATTAACACAATACACTATTATTTATAATAGTGAAATTGTGTTAGCGTCGCAGACTCAGAAAAGAATCCGAAGATTCCAAAATACAAAGCGTTTTTTTGCTTTGTTATTTCTAATTTTGATTTCGGCAAAATTAGTGGAAGCGTAGGGTTCTTTTTTTTCAGCCCCGGAGGGGCTGTGGGCACCCGGAATGGGACGGCGGAGCCGGACCATGTAGGGCAAGGTTTGCGAAGCAAACCGCAGTAAGACTTTTGGGCGAAGCACAAAAGTACGGAAGACACGTTAGTGGCTTTCGTAGGGGGTGTCGGCTGTGCCGACCGCAAGAGTGCGAAGCACTCGCAGCGTCACCCCCTCTTATGCCCTTTTTCTTCCCGTCGTGACATCAGAGACATTCACTATGGCGATATGGCACTTTGTCCTCATTTATGAGGATATTTTGCATGAACATGCAGGGGAGAAAAAGGGCGTGAAAAAATGTTCATTTTGAACATTTTGGCACGACCCCTACACAAAGCCCGTATTTATGCGGGTTCTGACGCTCGCAATTGTACAAAATTCACACACATAGTGACGCAGTTTGTACAATCGCTTATTTTGCCCTAAAATAGACGTCAGGACCCACATAGGCTTTGTGTGCGGCATTCTGTGCCGCATCATTTCAACGGATGGAATATGATACTTTCGCTGTTAATTTCGGTGCGGTTTTTGTACCGAAATTTGATACGATATTTGGTCGCATATCTCACACATTGCGACCTTATTTTCGTATCGTTTATTGTGTACTATACAGCACTAGATTATGCAGCAAAATTCTCACTCATTTTGCTGCTTTATTCCGTCCGTTTAATCTCTGATTAGAACCCCCGTAAGCACCCACATAAGGGGGTTCAATTTCGGAACGAAATTTCAAAAACTCTCACACATCTCACACCAAAATTGGATTCATAAATGACCTTTAGGTCTTTCATCTTGTTGTACCAAAAGGTACATGATTTATCTACGTTGCTGTACCGAAAGGTTTTTCGGGGCAGTTTTTAAAGTGGCAAAAACCAGTTTTTATACAAGGAGTGAAGGGACGCAGCTATAACAACTGGTTTTTGCCATCTTAAAAAAGTTATAGGGCAGAAATGTTTGTGCATTTCATGCACCTTTATATTGATATTGTATCTCACTCACAATATCAATATAAAGTTCTAGTTTGTATGGTTTTTATACCTAACATTTCTGCGACAGACTATGATGAATCCTGCTTAGAAAAAAAAAAAGAACTACTCGAAATGAGTAGTTCTATTTGTGTAAAAGTTACCTGAGAAATACACACGTTAATTCATTTTTGATTTCGATACAACCGACAGAGTCAAGTCGTGTCAATTGTACCTATTTTCGCTGGAGATATGCTCCTGAATTAACAGTGGTATTATGTCTTTATCCTTCATAAGCAATGAAGTATTGTGAGTTCTTAGTCGTAATCGAAAAAGAACCATATTTACGCCATTCCTGTACTGGTGATGTTGTTACTACAATACCAGATGGCAATAACAGATTAATAGGTTTACCTATTACGATGTCTTTTTCATCGCCCAAACGATACTGTCCGTTTGGTAATTTCACAACGATAGCTGTTGCGTTTTTTTCTTCAATGATATGAAGATTGTTTATATCTAATAACTGTGCCATAATGTTGTACCTCTTTTCGTATTTGATTTATATTTTTACGCTAATAAACCCGGCGACATTTATGTCGCTTTTTCTTTAAAAATCATAAGAAATCTGGGCATTTTTAGCCCAAAAATGGGACAAATTTGCCCAAAAATAAAATATAGATGAAACCAGAAAAAATCCAGCCGAATATTCGGGGCAAAAGTGGATTGTATTTTGGTACATTTTTGTACCTAAAAATATGCTAAAATATGTCACGATTTTCAGTCTGACAAAATAGTGTCCAAAATTGGACAATTTTTAGACCAAAATAAGTGACGATTTTAGGCACGAAATTGTGTACAAAGATGTACCTAGCGACTGAGGACGCAAAGCGTCCGAAAGTGCTTGTGATGTGTAAGTCACAAAAAGTGCCGGACGAACATTGTATCATGTGAGTCCGGCTGCGATAATTTAATGTTGAATAATAATTAAAAGTATATATGTCATATCATATAAAAAAAATGCTGTGACCGGGTGTCCAGTCACAGCAAAATGATATTATTAGATTATGATAAATGGATTTTGAAGTCTTTTACAATGTTGTTGTAGTCAATCTTGCGACCACAGGTTGGACAGAAGTGATTGAATTTCTGAGCGCGTGCAATTGCTTCATCGTGGCTGAAAGTCGATGTGTAAATACTTCCACCTTTTCCACCCATGCCTTCTGGGTCGCAATGAGCGCAGAAGAGGTGTACTTCATAAATATCTGCTGAATATGCTTTTAAATCTGTACGTTTTGTGATTCCTGTTGTGTTGTTGTTCATAATAATTACCTGCTTTCTTATTTTATTATTTGTACATTTGTTGGCGTAAGCCAATTTTTCTGATGATGAATATCCTATGAAGAATATTATAAAACAAAAATTGTTACCGGAGAACCAATCATAGTTCTGGTAACAATTTCTTTTGGATAGTTTATCCCACTACTCTGGCACTGTTACATGTTTCGAGGACGTGGGCATTTTGCTTAATCACTGCTAATCTGCTGAAGCAGGTGCCCTTGTTAGAACAACGTTAAGCTAAAATGTTACGCATTAGAACTCGAAGCGTTAGCTTTTTTATGTTTCATATTTTAAAATTATCGGCTTGAAAAATAGATGATTTAACGTTGAATAATAATCAAAAGTATATATAGTATATAAAAAAATAGCCGCGACCGGAGAGGGTCACAGCTGTTGATGCACGAATTAGTTTTTGTGCATCTGTTTCAGATTGTCGATGTAAAACGCTGTCATTTTGGCGATGTATTTTGCACAAGCAGCCAAACTGCCGTCATTCTGGTATCCACGAGGTGATTCGATGTTTAATCCACAGAGTGTTTCTGTATGGAATGTGTTTGTATCCATCTTTGTGATAAGAAATTTTGCTGTGAGGTTGCATTTGAAAATAAGTCTCGTATGAATTGTGAGATTCTTAGTATGACTGATATCATCTAAAGCAGCCTTACATTTTTCAATTTCTGCTGGTCCGATATAATAAACCAAGATGGTATCAGCATCGATAAGGGGATTTTTGAACTTTTTTTCGATTTTTTCTCTGATGTGTTTATCGTTGTATTCTAGTAACAGATATTTTGTATAGAATAGTTTATCATTCAGTTCCCTTACTATTTTGTTAAATTCCTTTTTCTTTTTTGTTTGCATAGTAATATCCTTTCTTTTTGTATGATTTTATCATGTATATTTTTTTTACAGCAGCACTCGACAGCGACGCTGTATCTATGTATTTTAGAAAAAAATCAAGGCTACCGTAAAGCAACGCAATACGATAACCTTGATATGTCCACATGTGGTCTTCACCATACATTCACAGCATCCAACCATATTCAGTCACAGTGATGATGCGCCTGAGCGTCCGGGAGCGACCCTTGGCTACGCACCATAATCTTGATAATAACCATATGGTCATTATCAAAACACAAAGCACTGGTGGGATTGGTACCCACAAATCACCCATGTCATTCAGATAATAGGTTTGATAGATTTTCAAATCCATTGTTTTTTGTTTCGCCTTATGGGGATTGCACTGTTGATTTGCCTTATAGCCATCGTTAGATGGTATCATCGGCGACTGTATTGTTTGACAGAAAACCATGACAATGAGTTTGTCAGTTACTCATAGGAGCATGGCGACGTTGTAACCCAACACCGACGTGTTGTGCTACTCAGTACGTTCTATACAGCGGCTTGTGACAGTCACTTTATGACTCTCTGCTGGTTTGCACCATTTCCTTATGCTTGCATTCAGTTACGCAATGCTCGAACAACCTATATTACTATAAGCCGTTATGACAATTTACAAGCAAGATATCTCTTACTTCAATTATCACCATATTCGAAAATGTCCATGCACGTTGACTAGACGTTCTGCACATGGTTCATGTAAACACCTATGCACCCGAAAAATGTATCTATGTAAATTAATATATCCTCATGTATGTGGTCTCATGTTTTTATAATTTATTTCTCATATTTTTGAGAATTAAAAAAAAATGTCACCGACTCGTACATAGAGTCAGTGACAAAGTGTTTATGCTGTTGGCAGGTCAGGAATTCTGTTCAAGTCAAAAATTCCAAGTGGATATGCACAGTAGCCACTCAGGATTGGAAGTCCTGTGTTTGTGTAGAAGCCTGCTTTTTCTACTGCTACAGCAAGGTCTGCATTGTTGTTTGTATCAATGGCTGCCATATTGTTTTCTGGTAAGTCCATGATATTGACGGTCAAAATTGTAAATTGTTCTTGACTGTCTTCATCCATAACAACAATTGCAAGATTGTTGTTGTTTGTATAAGTTGTTTTGTAGAGACCCAATCTATAAGTATCTCCATAAAATTCGAACTCAATTTCATTATTTCTTAATTCTGCCATATTAATCACCATATTATCCTTTCTGATGTAGATTTTATATTTTTACACAAGTAAACCCGGTTGCGGAGCAACGTTTTTATAATTAATCAGTCAGAAAACCCATCGTCTTTAGACGATGGAATGAATGACGTTATGAGTTAATCATATATATATTTTACTAAAATATTGCATTTTAGTAAAATATGTGCTATAATATACATGTTAAGAAAAAGTAGTGTTGTGGATATAAATATCCTATACAGTAGTGGTGAAGTGGACATGCCTGTAAGAATAAGGATTGCCTGAATTGTCAGGTGGAAACTTAAATATCAAACTTCTTAAAAAGAGCCGTTAGGTTCTCTGAAGCCCATTACCTTTAGGTGATGGGTAGTTCACCAAAGCAACTTCAGACGAATACAAATTCGTCAATGTATATGATTTTCACAAAGAGTCCATGCTTTGCATCCATAGAGAATGTATAAATCCAGCATACAACATGATATATTACGTCAAAATCATCAAAAACTAAGCAAAAAAGCCTGCACAATGTGTGGGCTTTCTTTTTTTTATGATGAAACTACAAACATTTATTTTTATTTTTTTTCTTTTATACAAAAATACAATATGCCGCGTCGTTGTAAACGACGCATACTTATTTATCCAGTGTAACATATACACGGGTGACGACTTTTTTTGAATACACAAAAAAAATATACAGGCACTTATGTGCCTGTATAAAAAGGATAATTTAACAATCCGTTAGTCAACGCAATCCCCAACATTTTTTAATCGAAATCTTTTATCATCTTATCGCTGGTCAAATATAACATGGATTGTTTCCAAATTTCACCTGAATATGAAGAACCATATACACCCGCCATTTCCCGTGGTGTATCAAATCCAACATACGATGCGATGCTGTAATATGGTGTACTACCACAGAACCAAATATCTTTATTTGAATTCGTTGTTCCCGTCTTTGCAAACGCAGGCATATCTGATTCGCCTGTCCAATTCAGCTTACGTGCTGTACCAACAGTCAAGACACCGGAACAAATATCACGCATCTGACGTGTTGCATCTGCATTGTAAACGTTTTCTTTGCCCTTTACTTCTTCAAAAATCTCTTTACCATCTTTGTTTAAAAATGACACGATACAAGTAGGAGCATAATATGTTCCGTTATTTGATATCGTCTCATACGCAGATGCCATTTCTACAGTATTAACACCATAAGTTAAACCACCAAGCGCAGCAGCATCATTATAATCACTCGGACATATCTGTGAAAACTGCTGTTTCTGTAAATAAGATAATCCGGTCTTCGGACCTAACGCATCGAATATCTGCCATGCAACACCATTTTTCGACTGTTCTACCGCACTCCGCAGCGTCATCGCTGCACCTGATAATGATTGTGCATCCACACCCGGTTTCTTTGCTACCGATACGTCGATATTATGTACAATCGTATCTGGTGTCCATCCATTCGCCAATGCTGGCGTATACACAACCACAGGTTTGATAGAACTTCCCGGCTGACGATACGCCTGATATGCACGATTGAAACTATACACCTTAGAATCCGTGTTCTGCGTACGACCACCAACCACAGCAATCACTTTATGTGTCTGATTATCAATCACTGTCAGTGCGCCCTGACACGCATACATTCCATCGTCTGTCATCTCGTTATTATAAGAACTTAACACATTATCAAATACGGACTGTAAATTATCATACACTGTCTTATCCAATGACGTATAGATACGATATCCACCCGTATAAAGCTTTTGCTTATACACCGTATAATCATCTGCATATTGTTTCTGATATGCATTAAAATCATCCATATCATCAAACTTATAACGAAACGCATAATTATCCAGCTCCATCAAATAACGAACCGAACAATCAATTGCATAGCTGGATAAATAATTGTTATACACATAATCTTTATCCTGCAAAACAATCTTTTGTTTTGACGCTTCCTCATACTCAGCAGTCGTAATCGAACCGACCTGTAACATATCATGCAAAATCTTTTGCTGTCTTGGAACCGCATTGGACATATCATTCCACGGATTGTAATAACTTGGTCGATTTGGTATCGCAACAAGATATGCCGCTTCTGCCAACGTCAGTTCACTAGAAGGCTTATTAAAATACGCCTGAGACGCACCCTCAATTCCGTAAATACCATTACCATAATTACAAGTATTTACGTAAAACTCCATAATCTTCTCTTTCGAATACTTTTTCGTCAAATCCTGCGCCAGAAAAATCTCTGTCAATTTACGAGACATCGTTGCATCCCTTGTCAAGTAAATACTACGAGCCAACTGCTGTGTAATCGTCGATGCACCATGTGCTTCATTTCCATGAGATAATACATATCTCAAACCAACACGAATAATACCCTTATAATCGACTCCATTATTCTCCCAAAATGTACGGTCTTCGATTGCCACAAACGCATTTACCACATTCTTTGGTATCTCATTATAACTTAAGTACGTATTGAAACTTGTCTCATAAAGATTCGCCAACACTTCACCTTTGTTATCATAAATGATACTACCCTCGTTAATATGAAAATCATTATCCGTACTATCTTTTGCAATTTTTCCGGCTTCGGAATAATATGGTGTCAACATCGGCAACGCATGATGATAAAATAGAAAACCAACCAAACAGCCACACACTAGACCAACACAAAGCAACTTACATATCAAAGCAAAAATACCACATATCATATCCAGCAAAAACGCAAGACATAAAAGCAAATAATAACGAACATTATGCTCACAATGACTATGTATGACCTGCCATGTCAAATGATTCCGCTTCTTTTTAATTCGACGTAAACGACGTTTCGATATACGAACCGATTGCATTTTCATATCCTCACTTTCTTTCGATATTTATGAATATTATATACTAAATCTGTTCATATATCAACATAATTTATTACACAGGACATTCGTATTTCGTATATCCACAATCCATAAAAATCTGATACACATAGTTAATATACGTATCAAAATCAACATACAAATCACCAGACCAGTAATAACACGATATATCATACTCATCATGACAATCCATCTGCACTATTGAATCCAAAAACGAAGTCACATTACCTGTACAAAGATTTGCCAAATCCGCATACACATCATCTGTCTTTTTAATACAGACTTTCTTTGCATCATTATTGACAAATAAATATAATCCTGAAATTTTAGAATAAAAATGCTTTGCCTGTATCTCAGGCAAAATCACATCAACAAAATAATTCAAATCCAGCTTATGACATTGCTGTAAAAATACTAATAACTTTTCATCTTTTGTTAATGTATTGTCTAGTAACTTATCCGCATATTTATGCCAAAACTTGAAACAGAATGCAACAACAAAAATCAAAATTATATTCAACCAAATATTCATAATATATCTCACCCATCTTATACAATATTTACCAATATAAATTATATATCATATGAATAAATAATCATAGAAATATTTTACACAAAATACACACAACGGGTGATATTATATATCAATAAGACGAGAAAGAATTATGAAAATGACAAAAAAAAAGACATACAGACTAGAAGTAAAAACAAACGACACAAAAGATGACATTCTTGATACATTAAAACCACATATCAAAAAACCATTCACCAAAAGAAAAATCTTCTTCGTCTCAGCAACATCCAAAAACGAAGCAATACGTCTTTTAAAAAAGCACCTGAAAACCCGTAAAAATAAAATTATTATATCAAGTACGACATTTGTTCCAAAAAGTTATCGTAATTTACCATACAAAAACGTAATACCTTGGAATAATGCACGAACAATTATATTCATATAAGAAAGGACAAACATACATATAAACAACATAACACAAACTTTGAAGAAATAATTTCAAAATATGCAGTCGAATCAAACTGTTCTAAAAAAGATGTCTTAAAAGCCATTGAAAAATTAAAAACAACTTATCCCAATAAATGGAATGCTATTGTGAACAATATCAAAAAGAAAGGATAATCACATATGACAAAAGAACAAATTCAACTAGAAGCCTACAAACAAATACGCTATGCCGTAAACTTAGATTTAGAAAACGATGAATTATCAGGTTTTATTCACGGCATAATTGCATTAGAAACAGCATTATCTGAATCCATGCAAGATACGCAGGAACAGCCTAATAAGACTGATAAACCACAACTTGACATCGACTTGCTCGAAAAACTCGGTAGAGAACAGAATCACATTGAACTGGCAAAGCCACTTTCGCCACCACTTGCACCGCCACTAAGATGATTTGTCACACCGGACAAACATATTTCTCATAACCGCAATCCATAAAAATTTGATAGATTTTATCAATATATTTATCAAAATTATCACACAAATCGCCAGACCAATAATAACAAGAAACATCATACTCATCATGATAATCCATCTGTACTATGGAATCTAAAAACGACGTTACATTCCCTGTACAAAGCTTCGCCAGATTATCATACACATCATCAGTTTGTTTTATGTGACCTACTCCGATATTGAATATCAGAGCTTCCTTCTTCATTGAAAAATGCAA
>ENA-OPXQ01000512-OPXQ01000512.1-human-gut-metagenome-genome-assembly--contig:-NODE-512-length-25144-cov-4.962494_pt1 | contig 25144 bp, 19 predicted proteins | sample MGYA00241769_ERZ502042 | MGnify/ENA primary metagenome ERZ502042 (study PRJEB25962, sample SAMEA2041934) | human gut metagenome | biome: human gut; feature: human-associated habitat; material: faeces...
TCTTTTCCCTCAAGCCGGGAACTTTTTTTCTGGGAACTCATACCAGTATCCTCCTCTGAGAAAATGAAAATGTGGTGTGGTTAGAGTGTTCTAACCACACCACGCATTTTAGCAATTTCATGCCCAATATCCAACCCAAAAGCAATTTCATTCTACCCAAAATCGGTATTTATTTTGGGTATGCAAAGCACCTATTTGATTCGGCTGGCCTCTCGATAATCTTTTGGCATAACTCCATACTTTTTCTTAAATGCAGCAGAAAAGTTGCTGGGCTTTGTATAACCCACAAGAACCGCTATCTGCCCAATGTTCATATTGCTCTCCAATAACAATCCTGCGGCTCGCTCTAACCGCTGCTCAATAACATACGCATGAACCGAAATGCCGTACATCATGGAGAATCCCCTTGATAATTTAGAGACGCTGATTTGAACCTGCCTTGCCAGTCCTTCACAGCTTGGCGCAAAGGCAAGCTCGCTGTCAATGATTCTCTTTGCCTCGATGATGCAATCACGTTCACTTTTTGATATGCAGCAGTATTCCGGCGAGAGGATTCGCAGCTCCAACACTTCGCTCAAATATACTGACAGCAATTCGTGGATTTTGCTTTCCAGAAACAGATACCCAAGCCCACCCCGATAATGTGTAAAGTCTTGTAACTCTGCGAAAATATGCTCCATATAGGGCGTTATGCTCACCTTTGAAATTCCGGTCAGCAGTTTCTTTTCATAGACGGTAATCTCGCCATCCTCGAAGTAGTCCTGTAATAAACGTTTGAAATATGGAACGGGAATTTTGATGTTCTTAAAATAGAAGTCGCTGTTTTGCGCATAACAGAGAGACTCCATTTTCCCGTGTCCACGGTAAATGCAGGATTCTCCCTTTGCAAGACAAGCGCCCTCTCTGCTGCCTGCAATATTCCACGACACGCCGTCGTTCAGGCAGAACAGCATTTGAATATAGTCCTCGCTGTTAATCCCGCGCACATTCATGTCAGAAAAATAATTCATCTTCCAGTCTGAAACAACGGCACCCTGTTTTGTCACCACCTGCGCAATTTGTCCGGTTCCCATATCAGAAGGAATCGGGATCGTTACGGTCTGCGGTGAATTGGAGAGCAGATCCCGATAGAGGTTGTTCATGTATTCGCTTGTCATTGGATGCCCTCCTTTTTTCGGTTAGCAGTGACTAATGTACTAATATAGTTTACACGATTTACGCCTGAAAGTCAATTTTCAGCACGAATGCAAGCTGCTACAGAAAAAATCAGGGACGTTCCCGCAGAGGCAGAGTGCCATGTCGCGCAGTTCGGGTACGACGAGGCGCAGACGCAGACACGGTCAACCGGCCGCGTGCGAGGCGAAGCGTTACGCTATATGCGGCATCGAAAACCACGGCTTCAGAGGGGTTACGAACGGGAGAACAAGAAACTGGCAAGCAATGCAAAGCGGTACCCACTTTGCGAAAACAGGCAGATTCCGTTCACACGGAACCCGCCTGTTTCATGCTTGTTGGGGCGCTGCCCCAATCCCCGCAGAACACAAGTTTTGTGTTCTGGAACGATGGATAAATCCATCGGCTGCGCGATTTTGCAAATCGCTTATGGGCGGACAGCTCAGCGCTGCTCCGCCTCTTTTTCCCGTCGTTCATTCGCTTCCTCCTGCTCCTTGTCCAGTTCCAGAATACGGTCGATATTGGCCTTGGCCGTCAGTAGCTCTTTCATTTCCTCACGGGCTTTTCGGTAGTCGGCGTAGGCCGCTTTCTTCTCCGCCAGCAGCTCGGCGTACTCGGTATTCAGCGCCTTGATGGTGGGCAGCTTCTTGTAGCCCAGTCCATCAAAATAGTTCTTTGCGGCCTTGTGGATCGTGATCTCGCTTTCATGCTCTGCAAGAAATTTCTTGGAGTACCCGGCCTTGCGATAGGCAACGTAGGTATCGCGGGTCTTGGCGTAATTGACAATATGCTCCCACAGCACCGCAATCTCGGCCATGCGTGTTTCCGCAGATTTGATCCTTGCGGAAAGCTCGTTGAAGTGAGCGGACGCTGCCCCCGCTTTCTCCGAGAGAATGGCATAATCTAACAGCTCATGGTCTTGCAGATAGGCCACCGTCTGCGCCATCTGTTTCAGGTTAAATAACGTCGCCCAACGCGCATAACCGGCACCTTTGCCAGCGCGTAATTTTGTCTGAATGTCCACCAGCAGATTCCCGCTGCGCTTTTCCGGTTTGACCGGTGCGGCGGCGTTCTTTCGTGGCGTATGCGCCTTTTCACCTGCAATCACCGCGCGGAGATCTGCGGGAGTATAGCCGTCACCGAGGGTATCCATGCGAATGGACTTTTTCTGTTCGCCGCCTAACAGGGACGGGACTTTCTTGCCCTTGACCTCATACCCGGCCTGCCGCAGCAGCTCCAGCAGCGCTTCAAAGCTATCGGGCTTTTGCGCCAGAGCATCGTCAATGGCCGCGCAGATCCGCTCCCGGTGGGAGGGCTTCTTCTTGTCACCCAGCCACTTGTTGTAGCTCTTGCCCTGGCGCTTCGGATTCTCCACGATGGTGTAGCCGTTCTCGATGCAGATGGTGTCATTGAGCCGACGCACGGCGCGGCTGCTGCCCCAAAAGTTTCGGAACTTGCGGGTCTGACTGAGCGTGGTAGAGTTCCAGATCACATGATTGTGGATATGGGCTTTGTCGATATGGGTGCAGACGATATAAGCGTGATTGCCCTTGGTGAATCGCTTGGCCAGCTCACAGCCCAAACGGTTCGCGTCCTCCGGTGTGATCTCGCCGGGGACAAAGGATTGCCGCAGATGGTAGGCGATCACATCATCCTCGCCGCGCACTCTGCCAGTCTTTTGAATGTACTGATTCTTGGTGAAAAGAAACTCGGCGTCGGCGATCCTGCTGTCGCATTGCCAGCTCGTAATCAGCCTGCCGCCGTCTGTCTTTTGCGGGTTTTCGGTGTAGTCGATGATGTCGCTGATGGCCTGTCCCACCGTGCGGCCTTTGCCGGTGTGCAGGGGCATCAGGCGCGTGGTTGCCATGCTGAACACCTCCTTGAAAAGCAAAACGGCCTGCCGAAGCAGACCGTTTTATTCTTCATTTATCGGATTGATAGCGGATAATCGGAACCTGTTTTACCTTTCCTCCAATGGTTCGTCGTTCCAGAGCAAAGATCATATCAGGGGTGCGTTCGAAAAAGCCTTCGTCCTTTTTCCAGCTCATGCCGCATTTGCAATGCTGCAAGCCTATGAACTGCTGCTTCATCTTTCTGCCGCAGTTCGGGCAGACTTTATTACTGTTTCCCATATTATTCAGCCCGCGCTAATCTATATAGGCTGCGGATGGACTCCATAACCGTATGCCACGACAGGTCAGCGGCATAGGAGAACTTTTTCTGATAAGCCCGCCACAGCTTTTCCATATTTGGGTCGGCCTCGACTTCATCAAAGGCCGCAGGCGCGTCGGCAAGATACTTCTCCGTACCGCGTTTCTTGGCCGTTGCAATGAGCGCCGCCCGGAGATCAGCGGGAACAATACTCTCGCCGTGGAGCTGCCTCAGAATGTGCAGATCATAAAAATCTCTCATGCGGGTGTTGGTAGTGGCGCGGGACACGACGGTTTCCAGCTTTTCGGCCAGAACGGTTTCCAGATTGTACGCCCAAATCTCAATGGAGCGATCCTCCAGCATCAGATTGAAGCTGTACCGCACTTCGCGGGGCGTGATAGCGTCACCGGTGGAAATGTCGATTTTGAGCGGCGTTATTACGCCGTCAAACTCCGTTTCCATGCTGATGCGGATGCCCGGATACTCGGCTTCGTCCATGATCTCGGAAATGCGCTTCACACGGAACTCCACGCCATCGTCCACCGGAACGGAGATGATGGAGGCGATCATATTCTCTACTTCCTCGATGCCGACCGTCGCACCCTTTACGGTTGCGTCAATGTCCATTGTGGAGCGGGCGTCAAGGCCGACCATGGCAGCCACCAGCATCCCGCCCTTGAGAATGAACTTGTCCCGGTACTCCGAAAGAGAAATGCGCTCCAGAAAGCGCTCCATCATGTAATTGCGCATCAGAATCTGTGCATCTGCGGCTTTGTCCTTGGAGAGATTGCGGATCAGGTCTTTGAGCTGCCGTGCAGTCTTAATCATAAGAGCACCTCCAAATACTGCCGAAGCAGTTTTTCAACACGGAACATCTGCGCATAGCGCATCAGTTTCCGTAAGTTCTTGTCTTTTCGTTTTGCGTATTGCTTGAGTGCATCCTGAAAGGTCTGCGTCTCGATCCCGCTGCGGCTGCGGATCAGATCGCAGATGGTACGCTCCATATCATAGACGGGAACCGGGTTGCCAAAGGGCGTGTTCATCGTGATGATCCCCACGTCATGCAATTCTTTCTTGATGGTATAGACCTTGATGCCGTCCGCTTGCAGGCTGGCAGGATTGTAGCCGGTCTTGACCGTGATGGAATACGGATTCGGCTCCCGGTCGGTCAGGTCATGGAAAAACAATGCGCTCTCATGGGAGAATACGGCCTGCGCACAGCGAAGGTGCAGCAGGTACATGGCGTCCGTCCATGCATCTGGCGAAACATAAACGCCATGCGCGGCCTGCTCTACGCCGCGCTGCTTGGCGTAGGCGTAAAACGTGGACTTGGCAATACCGATTTCCAAAACCTGCGCGGTTTTGACGATCCCATTGTTTTGCTGAAAAAGCAGGTCAAGCCGTTCATAGGCGGTCATGTTATCACTTCCTTCTTGCTAATATTATATCCGAGATTAGCAAGAAAGTAAACAGCGATTTTAGAAAAGCAAGCCGAGGCGTTCGCCCCGGCTTGCGCTTTAACTATGGATGAAGTTTTTCATGGCTGCGTTCACGCTTTGCAGTTTGCCAAGTCCCTGCACAGCCAGCATCGGAAGTCCCATCGGGCTGATCAGAAACGCCAGCATAAGGAGGATGATGCCGTTCTTTACGGAGTAGGTAATCAGCACAGCGATGGCCAGCAGGGAGAGCAGGCCGCTTGCCAGCTTGAACACGAAGCCGGAGCAGGACAGCAGTCCCGCGCACAGCCAGATGAACAGGGACAGGATAAGCGACAGCGGCGCAAAGAGAATTTTCAGGATAAACATTTTGCGGCCTCCTTTTCGCAGAGCGCGGTCAGCGCATCACGCTCTTTGGCGAGCTTTGCTTCTTCCTTTTCGGTCAAATCACGATCACCGCCCGTGATCTCCAGCTCGCGGAAGCTCTCATAGGCGTTTAACAAAGAATCCCGCAGTGCTTCGGGCGTAGGGCAATAGTCCACGGTGTTCCAGTCCTGACGGTGGTTGTCAAAACCCATGACCGTGTAGCCTCTGCTGGTTAGGACAACTTCAAAATCCGTATCGCGGTTGAGGTAGTCGGAAAATACCTTCAGCACAATTTCGTTTGTCAGCATACGTTCCGCAGCTCCTTTCCAAGCGGTCAAATCTTTTTCTGATATTAGAATACTTTGCTCATTGGTGTTTTGCAAGGATGCGGCAAAGTCATACGAATAGTTTTCGCCTTTAGCCCGACATCTAACCATATCACAGAATCTCACTTTAGTACAGCTACCTGAACTAATTTTCTCCAGATGGGAAATATAATGTTGGTACAGTTACAGGGACGGGAGGTGTGGTACTTGCAGTTGAATGAAGCCGTCAGCAGGCGTTTGGTTGAGCTGATGCAGGAGCGGGGCATGACGCAGTATCAGCTTTATATGAAAAGCGGCGTACCGAAGTCCACCATCGGTAATCTTGTGAACTGCGCATACCCGTCTATGAAGCTGCGGATCATCCACGAGCTTTGTCAGGGATTGGAGATCGACCTGAGCAGCTTTTTTGCCTCGCCGTTATTCGATGAAAATAATCTGGAACCGTAGAAGCTCCGATGCTGTTTTGCGTCGGGGCTTTTGCTTTTGTACGGGCAGGGGCAGCGGTTATTCCGCCGCCCCTGCGACTTATTTCAGCGCCGCCAGCGAGGAAACGATTTTCTCTGCCGCCGTCCATATCCGCTCCTGATTTTGCTGAATGTCCTTCAGATCGGCCTCATAGATACGTCCCGTCTCGTGGGCGCGGCGGGTGAGCTGATTGAGGTTGTTGCTGGAATACCGAAGCAGGGACACCAGCTCCCGCAGCTCCGGGAGATCGAGCTTTACCACGTATCCGTCAATCGCCATCTTGCGGAGATACGCCGCCATGTTGGTGGTGCCGAACTGCGCCATCTTCGTTTCGATCATTTCCCGTTCCTGCGGTGTGACGCGGAATTTAAGCTGAATATCTCGTTTACGCTTTGCCATCGCTCAACGCTCCGGGGCTTTGGACTTCGCCGAAATTTTCGGCGAAGTTGTTTCAGGCGGCTTTTTCAGCTTGTCCCGGACAGAGGTTTTCTGCTGCTCCTGCGCGTAGGCTTTGCGGGTCTGGCTGAGAAACAGATCGACCAGACCGGGATGGCTGCTGACGGCCAGATAGCAATTGCGGTCAGTACCCCATGCGTCGGGATTGGCGGGGATGGACATAGCGTTTGCCCATGCTCTGTTGTCGGGAGAATACCGCCTGTCCCAATCTGCTTGACAGACGGTGATGGCGAGGATATGAAACGCGCGGTCATAGCCAAACTGCTTCACCACCTGATCGACTGCCGCTGTATCCAGCCGGTTATCCCGGTAGTGGTCGCGGATAGTGGCTTCGATAGCTTCCTTGCAGGCCGTGTTCGCCTGATTGGAAGCGCGATAGGCCGCAAGCTCGTCATGCTCTCTGGCGTAGGCCGCCGTGTGTTTGTAAACAGGAATATTTTTCATCATCGTGCCTCCATTTCTTTCTTGTGGGGCTTTTCCGGTGCGCCATGAACAGGCGGTGCTTTCAACCTGTCCAGAACGGAAGGCCGCGCCGATTTTGCAATCGCTTGCTCAGGCTGTGGCTGTCCCTTGCCGTCCAGATTCAGCTCCATATCCAGTTCGATGAGCCGTGCAGTCTTTGCGGTCAGCTCCTGCTCCTGCGGGAACGGCTTACCGACCTCAGCCTTTGCCGCTGCCTGCTGGTTATAGAGGTTTTCAAGCTGATCCTGAACGCTGCGCAAACGCTCCGGCATTTTATCCAGCGCGTTCTCGATGCGGACAAGGTTGCCTCTGGCATCCGAACCGAGTTCAACGCGATGGGTCATCTGGCCTTTCAGCGTCAGCGTGTACGTTTTCCACATGGAATCAAAAGCAACGGACATGGTAAAGCCGCGATAGCTGCCGATCTGTACCGGGTCTTTGCCCTTGACCTCCTTGCAGGTGTCCAGCAGCGCGGCACCAGCGTTTTCCTTATCGGTGAGACGGTCGCTGCGAATCTCCATGCCGACAAAGCCCTCTGCCGGGAGCGGATACGCCGCGAGGGTCTGCATATCCGCCTCCAGCCCACGAACAAAGCCCTTGTGTTCTTCTATCTTTTCCGGGAAGTATTTCAGCAGACTGTCCTCCAAACGGAATTGCTTGCTGTTGTGGTCTGCCTTCATAATTTTGAGCTTAGACACCTCAATGTCCAAATCCATACGCTCCTTAATGCGGGGATCACCGGCGCATAGCGCTTTGATCTCCGCAAAGGACAGCGCCGTAGCGTCCACGTCCTCACAGGAGCGAACCGGGGATTTTGAGGTCATGATCTGAGAGATGAATTTCTGCTTGTTCTCAACGGTCTGCCAGAGGTAGGCGTCAAACGTCCCTCCGGTCACATAGCGGCAGACATGAACGAGCTTGTTCTGATTGCCCTGACGCTCGATGCGGCCTTTTCGCTGCGTGAGATCGCGTGGACGCCACGGGCAATCCAAATCGTGAAGTGCGACCAAACGATCCTGTACGTTGGTTCCTGCGCCCATCTTGGCCGTGCTGCCCATTAGGACGCGCACCTGACCGCTGCGTACCTTTGCGAACAATTCCCGCTTTTTGACCTCCGTATTGGCGTCGTGGATGAACGCGATCTGCTCCGGGGGCATACCGGCGTCAATGAGTTTTTGACGCACATCCTCATAGACCGTGAACGGCGTTTCCGCGCTTTCCTCCAATGAAATCGCGCTCTCCAGCGCATGGATTTCCGGGCTGTCCAGCGTACCGGGGGAAGCCTTTGCCGCCCGCTGTGAGGGCGTGGTCTTTGGCGTAGAAATGTCGCAGAACACAAGCTGTGTCAGTTTTTCCTCCTCGCCGTCACGCCAGTATTGGAGAATGTTCGCCACGCACTGATTGACCTTGGTGGTTTCCTCGTCGGGGAGCATGGGATTGATGATGCGCTGGTCAAGCCCCAGCTTGCGTCCGTCCGAGGTGATTTTAAGCATATTGTCCACATCCGGGCTGACCGCACCGCTGTGTACCTTGGACGCACGTTCCGAGAGAGCTTTCACCATGTCCTGCTGGATCTGCGTGGGTTTGGTGGCGATGGTGTGGTACACAACCTCCGGCGTGGGCAAGTGGAGCTGATCCGCCGTTTTGATGTCGGCGACCTCTTTGAACAGATTCATCAATTCGGGTAAGTTGAAAAACTTTGCAAAGCGCGTCCTTGCCCGGTAACCGGTTCCCTCCGGGGCAAGCTCCAGCGCGGTAGTGGTTTCACCAAAGCGGCTTGCCCAGCAATCGAAGTGGCCCATACCCATCTCTTGCAGCCGGTCATGCTGCAAATAGCGCTGGATGGTGTAAAGCTCTGTCATGGAGTTGGAAACCGGGGTGCCGGTGGCAAACACCACGCCGCGCCCGCCGGTCAGCTCATCCATGTAGCGGCACTTGGAGAACATATCCGAGGATTTCTGCGCATCGGTGGTAGAAAGCCCTGCCACGTTGCGCATCTTCGTATAGAGGAAAAGATTTTTATAATTGTCCGACTCGTCCACAAACATCCTGTCTACGCCGAGCTGTTCAAAGTAAATCACATCATCCTTGCGGTCGCTGGCTTGCAGCTTTTTCAGCCGCGCCTCCAGCCCCTTTTTCGTGCGCTCCAAGCTCTTGATGGTAAAGCTGTTGCCGCCTGCGAGCTTGGTATCCTGAATGCCATCGGTGATTTCCTCAATCTGCTGGTGAAGGAGCTGTTCCTGCCGCTCCGGACTGATGGGGATACGCTCAAACTGGCTGTGGCCGATGATAACGGCGTCATAGTCGCCGGTGGCGATACGGGCGCAGAATTTCTTGCGGTTGTGGGTTTCAAAGTCCTTCTTGGTAGTGACAAGGATGTTGGCCGAAGGGTAGAGTCGCAGAAACTCAGACGCCCACTGTTCCGTCAGATGGTTTGGTACGACAAAAATGGATTTATGGCACAGTCCCAGCCTCTTAGATTCCATCGCAGAGGCTACCATTTCAAAGGTTTTTCCCGCGCCAACTTCGTGTGCCAGCAGCGTATTCCCACCGTACAGCACATGGGCGATGGCGTTTTTCTGATGCTCCCGGAGGGAGATTTCCGGGTTCATCCCGGAGAAAACGATGTGGCTGCCGTCATACTCGCGGGGACGGGTGCTGTTCATTTCCTCGTTGTATTGCCGTACCAGCGTTTCGCGCCGCTCCGGGTCTTTCCAAATCCAGTCCTTGAACGCATCCCGGATAAGCTGCTGCTTCTGCGCGGCAAGGGTGGTTTCCTTGGCGTTGAGGACACGGCGCTCCCGTCCGTCTGCGTCCTCAATGGTATCGTAGATGCGAATGTCGCGGAGATTCAGCGCATCCTCCAGTAGCCGGTAGGCGCTGGCACGGTCTGTGCCGTAGGTGGTGAATGCCGCCACGTCGTTGTAGCGCACCATGCTCTTGCGGGAAACCTGCCATTCTGCGGTGTATGGGACATAGCTGATCTCAATCTGTCCGCGCAGATAGCGAGGCGTTTCAAAGGTTTCATACATGAATTGCTCGATGTACTTCTTATCAAGCCATGTTGCACCCAGCCGCACTTCGATTTCACTGGCTTCAAGGTCTTTCGGCTGTGCGGCAATCAGGGCATCCACATTCCCGGCAAAGAATGGGTCGCGCGCTGCTACACGCTGCGCGGTGCGGAGCTTCTGCCGGACGTTGCCAGAGAGATATTCGTCCGCCGTCTGCCAGCCCTTCGCCCAATGCTCGCCGCCGTCCTCCAAGTCAAACGGTCCGCTGTTGGGTTCCTTGTAAATGACGCCCTTCAAATCCTCAACGATCTGTGGAATCTTTTCGCTGCCGCCCATGAGGGAGGCCATAAAGTCGAGATCGACGCAGGCTTTTTCTCCGATGCAGACAGCAAGGGCTTCGCTGGCGGTATCCACAGAATCTACGCTGCGCTGCTGCTTGATAGTGCGCTTGTGGAACATATCCGCCTTGCGCTCCAGCTTTCCGTCGTCATCCAGCACTTCCAGCGAACACAGGAGATAGTATGAGGAATCGTCAGAGAACGCAAGACGGTTCGCACGGTCATTGATCAGGCCGTGTTTTGCGGAGAACGCATCATAGAGGCGGTTTAGCTCGGCCTGCGCTTCCTGAATCCGGCTTTCTGCGCTGTACTCGTCCATTTGCAGGGCAATCAGCTCATTCACGCAATCCCGCAGCGCGACCATGCTCTTGACACGCTCGGCGGCAGTGGCGTTCAGTTCAGGCTTGACCATGCGGCTGTTTTCCCGGTAATACACCTCGCCGCTCACCACGGTGTAGGAGTAGTTTTTCACATTGGGGTCTGCGGGGATGGACGTGTCGATCTGTTCGCCCTCGCCCAGCTCTGGCAGTTCCGCCTCCCGATAGGTGCCGCGAATGTTTTTCACGGCATCATGGAGCTGATCTGCAAGCGCCAGCCCTTCGATGGGGACAACGGTGAAATCCTGCTTGCCGTATTGGGTGCTTTCGGAGGTCTGCCTGCCTAAAATCATCTCCGGGTGGTCAACAAAATAGCGGTTGATGGCAAAGCCATCCTCGTTCTGACCGAGGTGTACCCAATCCGGTTCGATCTCAATGGGACGGTCACGCTTTTGGAGAAAGAGAATGTCCGAAACCACATCCGTACCGGCGTTGGCGCGGAACGCATTGTTGGGCAGACGAATGGCACCCAGCAGCTCCGCCCGCTGCGCGATGTACCTGCGGACTTCGGGCGATTGCTTGTCCATCGTGTAGCGGGAGGTCACAAACGCAATCACGCCGCCCGGACGCACTTGGTCGAGGGTTTTGGCAAAGAAGTAGTCGTGAATGGAAAAACCGAGCTTGTTATAAGCCCGGTCATCTACCTGATATTGTCCGAACGGGACGTTGCCCACGGCGAGGTCGTAAAAGTCTTTTCTGTCCGTTGTTTCAAAGCCCGCGATGGTAATGTCCGCCTTGGGATAAAGCTGCTTGGCAATCCTGCCGGTGATGCTGTCCAGCTCCACGCCGTAGAGCTTGCTGCCCTGCATCTGCTCCGGCAGCAGGCCAAAAAAGTTGCCGACGCCCATAGACGGCTCCAGAATGTTACCGCTCTGGAAGCCCATATTGCCGACCGCTTCATAGATTGCCTTGATGACGGTGGGGCTGGTGTAGTGGGCGTTCAGCGTGGACGCACGGGCGGCAGCGTATTCCTCCGGGGAAAGTGTGGCGTACAGCTCTGCAAACTCATCCGACCAGTTTGGCTTATTCTCGTCGAAGGCATCCGCAAGACCGCCCCAGCCCACATAGCGGGAGAGGATTTCCTGCTGCTCTGGGCTGGCCTGCAAGCCCTCAAACTCCAGCTCTTGCAGGAGATGGATAGCTGCCATATTTGCCCGAAACTTTGCTTTTGCGCCGCCGATGCCGAGGGCATCATCGGTGATGTGGAAATTCTGCGCGTCGCGGTGGCTTGCCGCCTTGAAGTCAGCGTAAGCGGCCTGCTCCGCAGCGGCAACGCTGTGAAAGTCCTGCCACTCGCCGTCAATGGGGATGGATACCGCAGGGCTGTGCATGGGAGGCTCGTCGATCTCGGCCTGAGAGATGGCATCATCAAAATCAGGCACAAACTCTCCCATTTCCGAGAGTGCCGCTCGACCTTCATGCTCCAGAATCAGCCTTTCTTCCTCGTTCATAGCAGGAGGTTCAGGCTTGGCGGGTTCCGCAGAGGGCGGGTCATGCTCCGGCTCGTCAAAGCGCAGGGTGCGAATCTCCACATCATAGGGGAGGTTGTTTTTGTCAGCGGGATACACCGCCACGGTCTGCTCGGTGTAGGCGGGTGCCTGTTCCGGCTGCGGATACCGCTCCATGAGCCGTGCGAAGCTCTCCCTGCTCTCCGCACGGGAAACGGGATAGCGAAGCGACGGATCGCAGAGAGAAATATCAAAAAGACCGATGCTCTCAATAATAAACGGCTTGCCGTCCTCCAAATATACCGTATCGCCTACGGAATACGGGAACGGTTCTCTCTGCGGGGCAGGAGCCGTTTCTTCTGGTTCATGCCAGCGGTATTGCTCCACATCCTCATCCGAAACATGAATGAGGTCGCTGAAATCGAGATTTTCCAGCTCGTTGGTAATAAGCTCCTGCAAAGAGCCGTACTGCCGGGTTTCCAGATGCGCGTCATCCAGATAGCGCTCCAGCCGGTAATTCACAAGGTCGATATTCACCTGAATGGGAATCTCATCGTCGGTGACGGTGGTGTAAGCGACGCCAACCTTGGTGGGGTCGCTGAAATCCGCCTCTGAGCCGTATTCACTCCGACAGAAGTCGGAGATCAGTCCCTTTGCACGCTCTAACAGTGCCTGCTCCGCATCCTGCATCACACGCTGGATAAATGGATCGCTGTTCAGCTTTTCGGGGTCAACTACTTTGCCGCCCACGATGCCGCGCTCGGCGAGGGTTTCCCGAATGACAACAGGGTCAATATCATCGAAATTGTCGCGTTCCGCCTCGGTGTAGAATTTATCCTCGCGGATGAGCTGCGCCAGTCGCCGCTGCACCTTCGGCCATGTCAGTTCGGCGGTTTCCGGGCTTCCAGCGCGGACGATAAAGAGATTGTTGCCCTCCTTGCCGCCGTACTCGTGAGCAAGCCATGCAGCAGTTTCTTTTTCACGTCCGTGCTGCTGCATATACCGCACTACGGCGTGTTTGCTCTCGATATTTCCGTTCCATGCACGGAGTGCATCGTCTATATCGTCCTGCGAGAGCGGTCGCAGCAGATCGTGAAGCCGCTCATAGGTTCCCTCAAAAACCTCCTGATGTAAGCGGCTGCGGAATTCTGGAACATCCGAAAATAGCCGGATAAGCTCCATATCTTTTGAATTGAGAACGGCACGGCGCACAGCGGCATTACACTCGATTTCCGCATTTTCCTGGTCAGAGTGACCGCAGGCGTTGCGATAGGCCGTATCCTCCGAAACCGCTGCCATCACCACCGGCCTGTAATGCTCCAAACGTTCCTGCACCGTGGGCTGAACTTGCTCTGCGGCGGGGTTGCGGAACACCCTCGTGCCGTCCGCGCCGAACTCTGCTTCATAAGCATTGATGGCGGCTTCTGCTTCATGGTCGATAGAGCGCAGCGTGTAAATGTGGCGCTCACCTCTAAAGTCTGGCGCTTCGGCAATCGTCACATCATACTTATCGCGCAATTTCTCTACATACATCTCTAAATTGTGCGACGGTACGCCGCACATCTCCACACGGCCAGCGCCGGGTATCTCTCTTGTGGTAAGGTTGAGGTCAAGCAGCTCCGCCGCCTGTTTTGCGTCCTCGCCGTAAATCTCAAAGAAATCGCCCACCTGAAACAGCACGATGTCGTCCGGGTGGGCTTCCTTGATGGCGTTATAGCTGTCGTAGGCGGTGTTTCGCACCACATCCTGTGCCTGCGCCTTATCATAAAGCGCCTGTTCGTCTGGTGTAAAATAGCGGTTCATCCGAATCAGCTCAGAGATACGCGAAGCGACCTTGTTCCAATTCATCTGAACATCTGCACAGCCCGCTTTTTTCAGCGTGATGCCTTTGCTGCCGTGATCTTCATAGCTGCCGCTTTCTCTGGATACGGCATGGGTGTGACCGCCGATGCCGTACTCCTTTTTCAGAAAATCGGCGCTTTCCTTGGGAGTATGCTGTGTCTGGAAGAACGCATAAATGCGGCCTTTTCCGCCCTCAAAGCCGCTTCCGCCTGCCAGACAAGCCCCAATTTCATCTTCGGTGATGAAGCTGTCGGTTGCCGGAACAGCCGCCATACCGGAACGGAATTCCTTTCGTGGAAGGGACAGATCTTCCAAACGTGTGAGAAGTGCCTGCGGCCGGTGGTAATGGAAGCGCAGCAGCGCACGGTTTTCGCGGTAGGCGTCCATGAATACCTTGTATTCCGACAGGAGCCTTTCCCGGAACGCCGGATTCAGCAGATCGTCCGTCAGACGCTCCGTTTCCTCTGGAAAGCTGGTGCTATGGATATTACCCAAGCAAGACAGATACCCAAGCGACTTTGCTTCATCCGAGAAATCGTGATAAAGGTTCCAGACATCCACAGCAATACCCAGCCGCTCATAGCGCGGGGCTTCCGTGACCTCAAGATTGGTGGCAAATGCGCCGCCGTCCAGAAGCTCCTCAATACGCTCCGCCGCATCTGCCCAGCCTATCACTTGGGCAGAACGAAGATAGCGAGAGGTATCTCCGGTTGCAATATGGATACCATCGTCCCCGTACCATGCGGAAAGCCTGCCGTTATCCGTAATCAGGCCGTTGCCGCCATAGTAGAGCTTTTTGAGAAATACCGCGCGATCCTCTAAAGGTTTTTGCTTGGAGAATTCCGCAGCAATTTTCATCCGCGCTGCATCCGCATTACCGCCCGCGCGCAGGATGTGGTCAATATCATCCTGAGAAATGAACATAGAAAAAGCGGAGGGTGTTACACTCTCCGCTTCTGCGATGGATTGAATTTGTTCTGCCTCTGAGGGGAAGAAGGACATCTGCGCCCCAGCAGGGGCATCGAACATATTTAGCTGAACACCAGTTCCGTGAGGATCGTTTCCTCGGCCTGCGCTTTCAGCATGTTCATCAGCCCTACCCACTTCATCGGGTCGCTGGCTTTCAGCGCTTCCGTCACGCCCGCTGACTTCATCAGCTCCGGAATCATCTGTTCCAGCCGGTTGTTCGCTGCCTCGTCGATCTCCCGCAGATGGGGGTACAGCCTCTCGGACAGCAGCAGGCTGTTCCACAGCACCGGACGATGCTCCTTCAGGTAATCCTTCCGCATCCTGCCGTACTTGCCCAGCGGGGCTTGCGGCTGCTCTGTCAGGCTCAGGTCGGGAATCAGATAATCCCCGCTGCGGGTGTAGGTCAGTTCGCTCATGGCTTTCGCTCCTTTCCGCGATTTTCTCGCGCTCATAATTCTTGATGGTGACTTCGATCTGCCGCAGCACCAGCTCGCTGGACTGGCTGATGGCCGTTCCAAGAGCGGCGACGGTCTGCGGGGTGTTGAAATCAAAGACATTCAGAAAATCCTCATGCTCGAAGTAATCTCCCGGCTGCATCCCGCAGCGGGACAGCAACGCATAGGTGGTGCTGACAACGGCGGCGTTCCGAAAAGCGGCTCCGATGTTGAACTCATCATAGTCCTCCAAAAAGGAACCGTCAACGATGCCGACAATATCGCGCCGATTGTCGTGCCAGTATTCATCTACAAGCTGCGCCGCCACACGCTCCAACTGATCGGCAAGCCCGCTTTCACCGGAAACGTCGAAGCGCTGCTCCAGTGCCGCAGATACCACCTCACGATGCTCCTGCCGGTATTCCCAAAGATAAGGGCGGCGAGAGTTCTCGCCGCCGCTGGTGTCGGAAACATCAAATACATATCGGAGTTTGGGTTGGTCGCTGCTGGTATCCACAAGGGCGATGCCCTTGCTGCCTCGCCGCACATAGCGGCGCATCTGCTTATTCCAAAGGTCGTATTCCGCGCAGGCCGTGGCTTCCGGGCGCTGGGCGAAGATCATGAGCTGCTCGTTGTAGGGGTACTTATACAGCCTTGCGGCGGTGGTCAGAAATGCCGTCCACTTCTGGTAGCTTCCCGTGATCTGCTCCGCCGTGCGGTCTGCCATCTGCGCATAGAGCTGTACTTTACTCGGCATCCATATCCTCCTTTTCAAAATCGGGGAACAGGTCGAGCGCGTCATATTCCTCGTTGCTCATCCTGCGCAGCTTTGCGATGGCGCTGTCCGTCAGCTCCCGCAGCTCCGTTTCATCCGCAGCGAGGTAGCCGCGCATTTCCTCCAGTGCCGCGATCAAGCCCGTGCGGGTGCCGGTGTTGTAGAGGCTCATAAGCTGGCGTTCTTCAAAGGTGATGTTCATATCAAAGCTCCTTTTCCGCGCTCTTTTTGGGCGCTGTTTTGTGTGGACGTTCTTGGGCCGGTTGGCTTTTGAGCTGCTCCAGCACAGATTTCTTCTTTTCCCGGTGTGCCGCCTCTGCCAAATCCATCAAGGAGATGGACATACCGGCCTTGACCTGTGCTTCAAGGTCGGCGACGGTGGGCTGTTTGGGGCCGTTGTTGATAATGCCGTCGATCATGCCGTAATCATCTTCCATCGACATCTCGGCGGCTTTCAGATAATTCTCCGGTTTCTGAAAGGCGGGCAGCTCCTGAAACCCCATGCTGTCACAGTAGTGATAGGATACCTTGCCGTCCTGTTTCAGCGCAACGATGTCGCTGACGGAGAGGCTGTGTCCCACAAAATCGCCGGGGCGCTCGTCGTTAAAAATGTAGTAGAAGTTTTCAAGGATTCTGCCGGTATCATCGTCCGGGTACACCTCACGGGTATAGACGGCTTCATAGTTGGCCGGGTCAGGCGGCGCGGCCAGACTGCCGAGGTTGGCAAAACGCAGCTCCACCGGCGCATCCCGGCGCAGTTGGTAGATCGCCATAGAATCGGTGGGACTGTTCAAAAAACGCTGCTCCACATCGCGGGGAGGAATATGGCCTTTGACCGCATCCCAATCCGGTCTTGTGACGCCGAACATTCCGTCGTGCTTGATGATGTCCTCGGCTTCAAAGACCATTTCCTCGGCGTTGTCGGGATAGAGCATATAAACCGTGATGTCATGTTCCAGCAGCTCCACTGCCCGATCCTTGGAAAGCGGGAGCATATCGCTATCCAGATACCCATAGCTGCGCATATCGTCCACCGTCAGCGTGGGGTCAGGCATCGGGACGGCCTGTTCCAGCTCCGGGAGCATGGTATCTTCCGCATCGGTGGGAACAGCGACTGCGCCGGTGATCTGTTCGCTGTCCAAGGGCGGCGTAATCTGCGCCTCCTGCAAGTCCTCCAGAATTTTCATATCTGCAAATGTCACCTTGGTTGGTGTCATGCCCTGAATGGCAAATACCTCCGTTCGGACAGCCCCGGCAACAGATGCAACCGGCGAATCTTCAATGGCGCTGCTGTCAATAACACCGCCATCCAGCAGCTTTTTGCTTTCCTTGTCGTAGAGCGAATAGTCCCAACCGCCGTCTGTATGCTGCACATGGAGATATACCGAGCCATCCACAAGATAAAGCGCTTCGTCTGTTTGTGTGGCGCTCACTTCTTCACGATTGATGCCGCGCTCCTTGCAAATCTCCGCAAAGTGCCGGTCAATGTCCGTAATCAGCTCAGAGGCAGTCTTGTTGATGGTTTCCAGACTGGCGCGAAGCTCTTTCAGCTCCTTGCCCTTTGACCATGTGGCGATATAGCCGAAGCTGTTTTCGCCCGTTTCAATGCCGTAATACTGGCAGACCGCATAGGAGATGCTTTCGGCCTCGACCTCCTCGGTGTTGCGGCTCTTTTCGCCGGGAACAAGGATCGTCTCACCATCGTCCGCAAGCTCCGTCATGTGTTCGTAGTCGTGGATCTTGGCGTGGGCAATCTCATGGACGGCGGCGCATACCGTCTGCACCTCACTCATACCGGCGCGGATGGTGATGCTCTGCGCCTTAATGCTGAAAAAGCCGTCCGTATCCCGCGCAACGGGCTTTATCTCCATCGGAACGGGAGAAGCACGGCGCAGCGCCTCCATGAAAACCTCATACTGCTGCACATTGCCGCTCAGATCGGCGGCAAGCTGGGGCAAGGGCTTTCCCGCAGTCTGTGACACATCAAAGACGGACACCACCTTGAACATAGGGATACGGATTTCCTTTTCCTCAATGATGGCCTTGCCGTCTGCGTCCAGCACCGGCGCATTGGTTTCCGGGTCGGTCTTGATTTCCTCGACCTTTTTCTTATAGGGAGTGGGAGCGATGATGCGGATACCTTTTTCGCCTTTCAGGACGTTCCTGCCGAACTGATCGCGCCACTTGTTGAAGCCCGCCACATGGGTGGCGTCGGGGCGCTGCATATAGATGAGCATGGTATTATTGACCGAGTAGCGGTGAAAGCGGCTCATGGTGGCAAGGTACTTCCGGTACTTATCGCTCTCGAACAGCTCCTTGATGCCATTTTCGATGCTGTCAACGATCTCCCGCATCCGGTCTTTGTTGATTTGCTTTTCAGCCATGATGATCTCCTTTCAGAAAAATAGCGCCCCTGCGCAGAAGAAAACACATCCTGCACAGGGGCAATTCTCCGCAGATAGAGGCCGTTTTTGCGCTTGCGGATAGAATGACGCAGCCGCTTGCAATCCAGCACGGAAAAAGCCTTGCAGCATGGGGCTTTTTCGGCTCCTATTTGCGGAGGTTCCAGTATTGTTCACGCTTGCGTTTGGCGTCCTGCTTTCTCCGCTCCCGCTTGGCACAGGTGGGGCAATATTTGGCGCGGTTGGAGGAAGAATAGACCGGCTTGCCGCAGACGGCGCAGCGCTTTCCCGGTCTTTCCCGCATCACATCGGCCAGCAGCTCATGGTCGGCGGGAAGTACCGCGTTTCGGAACCAGTTGCACAGCAGCGAGTAGGAAATACCCTGTACGCAGGCGCAAGGCTCTCCATCATCCAGCGCGAGGCAGTTGCCATGATCGTAATTACAGCAGAACTTCCGAATGAGCTTCTTGGCGCGGCGGAGCTGCTTGTGATCCATACGCGGCGCATCAGCCATTGTCGAACACCAGCTTATAGCCCGTGTGCTGCCCATCATCCTCCAGAAGAACGACGGCATCATAGGTTTTCCCGGTTTTTTCCGAGTAGCAGCCTTTCAGCGGGACGCGGCCATTTTTCAAAAGCGCAGCGGCAAGGGATTTTGTCAGCACCTTTTTCTTGGCGGTGAAAAAGCGGCTGTTTTTCCAGAGAACAAAGGAACAGGCACGGTTCTCGCAGAAAAAGCCTTTCGGTGATTCCGTTACCTCGGCCCCGCAGCGGGGACACCTGCCGACTACCTCGCGCCCGGAGGGGAACAGGACTTCCGCACCGGGGATGGGCTTGTAGGTCTGCACCAGCTCATTCAGCATGGCGGCGATCCCGTCCATAAAACTGGCCGAGGCGATTTCGCCGCGCTCGATCTCTTTCAGGCGGTGTTCCCATTCAGCGGTGAGCTGCGGAGACTGGAGCTGTTCAGGCAGAACGGTGATAAGCGCCGTGCCGGTGGAGGTGGGCAGCAGATTTGTGATCTTTTTGGACTTCCTGCGCTCCACAAAACCGGAGGACACCAGCTTTTCAATGATACCGGAGCGGGTCGCCGGGGTGCCAATGCCCTTGCGCTCGGCATCATCGGGCATATCCTCCTTGCTCGCGTTTTCCATCGCGGCCAGCAGCGTATCCTCGGTGAAGTGCTTGGGCGGCGTGGCTTTTCCGGTCTTGACTGACGCGGTAGATACAGAAAGTGTCTGATTCTCCGTCACTACCGGCAGTGCGAGCGCTGTCTCTGTCTGCTCCTGCTCATAGCGCTTCCAGCCGGGAACAAGAACGGTTCTGCCCTTGGCGGTAAAGCTCCGACCGGCACATTCCACCGTAATGACCGTTTCTGCGTAGCGATGTGGTTCATCCACCGCACGAAGCAAGCCCCTTGCCGCCAGCTTCAGCACCTCGCGTTCGCCCAGCGGCAGAGAGGCCATATCTACCTTTTCCGCGCTGATGGTGGGAACAATGGCGTGGTGATCGGTGACTTTTTTACTGCTGCATACCTGCTTGGCGCAGATGGTTGGAGGCTTCTCCATGCCGCAGACAGCGGCAGCGGCGGCGACAAGGCCGGGGACGCTGCCCTCCATATCGTCGGTCAGATAGCGGCTGTCGGTGCGCGGGTAGGTACAGAGCTTCTTTTCATAGAGCGCTTGGAGATAGTCGAGGGTCTGCTGAGAGGTGTAGCCGAGAACGCGGTTGGCGTCGCGCTGGAGGGAGGTCAAATCGTAGAGCGCGGGCGCTTTCTCAGACTTTTCCTTGCGCTCCACGCTTTTGACGGTTACTGCCTTGCCCTTGCAGGCGTTGGCGATGGCGTCGGCGTCCTTCCTGTCCTTCATTCGGCCTGTCGTGGCGGGAAAGCCGCAATCGAGCTGGACGGTGTAGAACGGTTCTGCCGCAAATGCGGAGATCTCCGCCTCGCGTTGTACCAGCAGCGCCAGCGTGGGCGACATGACGCGCCCAATGTTCAACGTGCGGCCATACGTCAGGGAGAAATACCGCGTGGCGTTGATGCCCACCAGCCAATCGGCCTTGGCGCGGCACAGGGCAGATTGATGCAGACTGTCATAGTCACGCCCAGACTTAAGCTGCTGGAAGCCGCTGCGGATGGCATCATCCTCCATGGAGGAAATCCAAAGCCGCAGGATAGGCTTGGAGCATCCCGCAAGGCAGTAAACCGTGCGGAAGATCAGCTCACCCTCGCGCCCAGCGTCGCAGGCGTTGACCACCTCTGCCACATCCTCACGGCGCATCAGCTCCCGCAGAATGTCAAACTGGTTCTGCTTGTCGGAGCGGATGATGAAGCGGAACGGGGCGGGAATGATGGGCAGCGCCGCCAGCGTCCATTTGGCATCATCGGCATTGTAAACGGCAGCGTCGGCCAGCTCTGCCAGATGCCCGAAGCACCACGACACGATGTACCCGCCGCCCTCCAGATACCCGTCATGCCGTGATTTAGCACCCAGCACGGCGGCGATGCTCTGCGCCACGGAGGGCTTTTCGGCGATCACAAGGCGCATGGTGCAGCCTCCATTCTCTTTACGTCACGGTAGCAGGGACGAACGCAGCTCTGCCCGAAGCGCTTGCAGCCATAGCAGAAATGTCCCTTGGCAGCGGCGGGAGGGCTGTCCTCCCGCGCTGCTTTCGGCTTCTGCATCATCAGGCGTTCCAGCGGATTATTGGTGAAATATCTCATGCGTCCGTATCCTCCGTAGTATCCTGTTCCGGTTCGTCCTCATACGGCTCAAACTCATATTCGTCCTCATCCTCACCGTAGTCATAATCGTCCAGATCGGAGCTGCCTTTGGTCTGCGGCTTGGCCTTTTTCTGTTTGAAAATGTAGAACGCGGCACCGCCGCCCAGCGAGACGATCAGCAGAACGACAAGGATGCCGCCCACGCCGCTCTTTTTCTCCGGTTCCTCGGCGGCGGGTTCTGTCGGCTCGGTGGGGACTTCGGGCTTTGCCTCCTTGCCCACGCACTCGGTCATGTTGACCGCGCAGACGGGGCAGGATGTGTTGACCGTACCGGCCACGCATTTTGTGGTGCAGGAGCAAGTGGCGGGCGTTTCTTCCTCGCCGGTCAGCGCCATCAGGTCAGCCTCATCCACCTGATTTAAGAAGTGGACGGTTTCTTCGCCCTCATCGTCACGGTCAATAATCAGGTAAAATGTATTGCCGTTCTTGCTTTCCAACGTAATGAACTGTTTTCCTGCCTTGGTGCTGGAGCCAATATCGTCGATCAGCGTCAGATTGCCGTCCGGTGTCAGCGCGTCGCTGCCGCCCGTCATGCTGCCGACAAGGAGCTGCCAGAGGTCGGCCAGCTCTTTTTCATCAATCGGTGTCCTCCAGCTCACGAATCTGCTTTTCCAGCTCGCGGTTGCGGTGCTGTCGGCGGCGTCGGTGACGGTCAGATAGCTGCCGTACACATAGCCCACACGGGCGGGCAGCAGGATTTTTACCCAATCGCCGTCCCTGCCAATCACATCGACCACCGTGCCGTTGGGGAGCTGCGTAAACGCGGTGTTGTCCAGTCCCGCGCCGGTGCGGACGTTCAGGTTGCCGCCGTTGGTCGTGACCGTGCCGATCTGTTTTGTTTCCTGTGCGTCTGCGGCGCTGCTTTCGGCGGTGGGCAGCGCATCATCAGGATAATCACCGCCGCTGGCAAAGGCGGAAACGGGGAGAATCCCGATGCACAGGAGCATCAGCAGCAGACTGATAAAAATGCGTGGTGTGTTCTTAGTCATGGTTCAACGCCTCCTTTTCCGAAGTGGCCGGTGCAGGCGCGGCCTGCATACGGCGGAACAGCTCGGCAAACTGCTCCATCGTCATGCCGTTCTCACGCACCATGCCGATGATGTCGGTGTCCTCCAGCTCACGAATCTGCTTTTCCAGCTCGCGGTTGCGGCCTTGCAGATCGGAAATTTTGCCTTTGTTCTTCTCCAGCTCTCCACGGAGCTTCATAATTTTCGGGTTCATATCGTTCACTCTCCTTTACGGCAAGCGCCCATAGCGGTAGAAATGGGACTGCCAATAGTTTGAATTTAAGTTTGCATAAGAGATCGGATCTCCGCAGTGGATCATCATATTGTTGCCAACATAGATACCCACATGGCTGACACCGGGGGTATCATACGTTCCGGTGAAAAACACCAGATCGCCCGGCTTGACGTTAGCAGAGGATACAGGCGTACAGATATTGCAAAGTCCCTGCGCGCCCAGTCTGCCCACATCCCAACCGGAATGATTGATGACCCAACTGACGAAGCCCGAACAGTCAAATGAGGTAGAGGGACTGCTGCCGCCCCAAACGTAGGGGTAGCCGAGATATTTTTCCGCTTCCTTGATAATGGCGGCGAATACCTCATCGTCCAGCGCCTCCGGGGGAATGTCGTAGTCGGTATAGCTGCCCTCCACATACTTGCCGATGTAGCCTGAACCGGGGAACAGGTCGGGGCGGTTGCCAAGGGTGGCCATATAGGTGGCGTACATTCCGAGCTGTTCTTCGCTCATAATGTAAACGGGAACATGGGAGAGATTGAAGTTTTCCAGCGTGACCGTGCAGATGTAGTAGTCATACGGCACCTGATAGGTGTCCGTATGGGTGTTGCCGTCCGCGTCCGTCCATGTGTCGGTTTCTGTGCGGTAGCGGGTTTCCACCACCACATCCTCGGTCAAAATGTACTGGCGGTCAAAGAGCATCTGGAGCGTACCCTGCACCTCATCCAGCGTCCATTCCCCTTGATGCAGCGCCGTAATTATGGAAATGAGTACATAGGGGTCATGCTCGATGGTGTCCAGATCAAAGTGGTACTCATCGTAGTCATGGGTGCTTTCGTAGGTGTCGAGGTAGCGCTGAAGCTCTGCCTCCATTTCGCAATACTGCGCTTCCGCGCCCAGCATATCGGCGTCCTGCGATGGATAAGTGCTGGCCGCGATCCCGGAGCCGACGCCATCCATTATCACCGAGCAGGAGGACAGGCCGTTGAGCAGGAACGCCAGCATCAGCAGAATTGCGGCGGCAATGGCAAAGCCGCGCCGGTGTTCCCACACATATTTGCCCGCTTTCTCAGCCTTTTCAGCGGCTTTTTTCGCGGCCTTGGCGGTATTCTCTGCCGCCTTTGCCGTAGTCTGCGCCGCCTGATTGTGCTTGGCAGCGGCATACTGCTTCTTAATTGCCTGCTTCTGCTGCCATTTGGAAACGGGATTGCTGGTGGGGCTGTCGATCTCTGCTTTCTTCTGGAGCGCGTCAAGATTGGCTCGTTCCAGCTTTTTCTCTGCACGGATGCCAGCACGATAAGGCTTGAGCTGATGGGCGCGGTGGGCAGACTGCACCAGCCGCCCGCCGCTCTCCACGGCTTGCTCTACCTTGTGCGTGGCCTCTACGCCTACATTGTCATCCTCGCTTTGCCGCACCTCCCGGTGAACCTGAGAGAGAACAAAGTTGGCGGGGGCATCCTGCACGGCATGGGTCAGCTTTGAGGGAGGCTTTTTCTTATCCACTTCCTCAAAACGGAGCTGCGTTTTGACCTTGCCGGTGGCAGGATCAAAGCCGCGTTCCTTTTTGACCACGGTTTTCTTGGGGATTTTCGCCTGCGCCTTATCCGCCTTGGCCACCGCTTTTTTTACCCGCTTGATGGGCTTTTCCAGCTTCGGCTCGGCAAGATCGGCGTCGGAAAACTGCAAACGCGGTTCTCTTTTCATGCCGACGCCACCTCTTGCGGTTTGGTGGTCATGACGCGGTACAGCTCGGTGTCCTTCGGGAAGTGGTCAATGAAGGGCAGGATCGTGTTGCCGTAGAACAGCAGCCCCTCGCCCTCGCCGGAGTGGGTCACATAAGAAAGCTGATGCGGCGAAATGTTGAGCTGCTTTGCGAGAATCTGCCGGTCGCCAGCGGCCTGATTGAGCATATAGATGAAATCGCTGTTCTCAAAAATGTTCTCAACCTCGCGGCTGGATAACAGGTCTTTGACATTTTGCGTGATTCCGGTGGGGATGCCGCCCCATTTGCGATAGCGTTTCCAGATTTCGACACTGTACGAAGCCGTCTGTTCTTCCTTCAAGAGAAGATGGAACTCGTCAAGATAGTAGCGGGTCGTTTTATGGGCGGCGCGGTTGATGGTCACGCGGTTCCACACTTGGTCTTGGACAACGAGCATCCCGATTTTTTTGAGCTGCTTGCCCAGCTCCTTGATGTCATAGCAGACGATGCGGCTGTTCACATCCACGTTCGTGTGATGGTTGAACACATTCAGAGAACCGGTGACGTAGATTTCCAATGCAGTGGCAATGTACTGCGCTTCCTTTTCATCCTGCGCACGGAGGGCGTTATACAAGTCCTCCAGCAACGGCATATTCTCCGGTTTCGGATCATTGAGGTAGTCCCGGTAGACGATGCGAACGCAGCGGTCGATGATGGTCTTTTCCACAGGGGCAAGCCCATCCTTGCCGCCGACGATCAGCTCGCACAGCGACAGAATGAAGTCGGATTTCAGGCTCAGCGGGTTATCATCGTCGCTGTAATCCAGATTCAAGTCCATCGGATTGATATAGCAGGGCGAACCGTCGTAGCCCTTGCCGGTGGGCGACAGCTTAATGACCTGACCGTGCAGGCGCTCCACCAGCGGTGTATAATCGGCTGGGTCAGCGGTGTTACCACCGCCTTCCCGCCTAAGAACCGTACGTG
>ENA-OPXQ01000524-OPXQ01000524.1-human-gut-metagenome-genome-assembly--contig:-NODE-524-length-24852-cov-2.707868_pt1 | contig 24852 bp, 34 predicted proteins | sample MGYA00241769_ERZ502042 | MGnify/ENA primary metagenome ERZ502042 (study PRJEB25962, sample SAMEA2041934) | human gut metagenome | biome: human gut; feature: human-associated habitat; material: faeces...
TGTGGCAGAACTGGGAGATAAAACTCAGCTTACAGCCATCACGTTCGGAGCCAATGAAGGCATGAAATCAGCCTTTGTTGTATGGATTGGATGCTCTCTGGGACTTTTTGCAGCGGATGTGATCGGACTTCTGATCGGATATCTTCTGAAAAGCAAGGCACCGGAGGGAATCCTCAATACAGTTGCATTTGTTATTTTTTCCATTTTTGGAATCCTGACGCTGAGACAGGGATTTGGCCTTCTGCTCGGGGCGGGCTCTTCTATGATCCTTCCGCTTACCGTAGCGGTTACGGTTGTGTTTGTGATCGTCTGTCTTGTGCTTTATAAGCAGGCGAAAAAGAATTAAATTATTATAAGGAGCTTTGCACAGAATAGGGCTCATACCTGAAAAAGCCTCTGCATACACTGTAAAAAAGCGTCTTCGGGGGCTTGGCAGTGAAGGATTATATTGAAGAACGTGCAGTTGAGATCGCAGGATATATTGTTGAAACAAAAGCGACGGTACGGCAGACGGCAAAAAAATTCGGGATCAGTAAGAGTACGGTACATAAGGATTGCGTAGAACGCCTGAAAGTGATCAATCCGGCTCTGGCCATAGAAGTTCGCAAGGTACTGGATGTAAACAAGCAGGAGCGACATATCCGGGGAGGTATCGCTACCCGGGAAAAATATCTCCATGCTCACATGCGGTGAACAGGCGGTCCGGGTTAAATGCTGATCATAAAATATCAGTGTTTATGGAGCCGGGTAAACTAAAATATGAATGTCTGTGTTATTATCCGGCTTGCTCTGGTTGACATACCTGATAAGATGTGCGAAGATTTATCATACGATAGAACAGCAAAATAAAGCACATAGGAAAGAGAGGATTTTATCATGCTGAAACAGTTATCCATCTATGCAGAAAATAAAAAGGGTGTTATGCAGAACATTACCGGTATCCTGAAGAACGAGGATATCAACATTCTGGGCTCTGTGACCAATGACAGCGCAGAGTACGGAATCGTACGAATGGTAGTTTCGGAGCCGGATAAGGCAATGGAGGCTCTGATCGCTGCAGGATATCTCTGCCACGTGATCGAGGTGATTGGAGTGGAGGTTGAGGATAAGACCGGAAATCTGAATGATCTGCTTCTTACACTGAAGGACAGTAATGTGAGCGTGGATTATCTGTACCTCTCCTTTAACCGTGATTCCGGCAAGCCGATCATGGTATTTCACACCGAGGATATCATGGAAGTGAGAGCCTGCCTGAAATCCAGAGGCTATACCGTTTTATAAAAACAGAATTTTACCGTGTGGTAGAGGCTTTTATCCGTTTGATAAATATTAAAATATTCTATATTATAAACACGAAATATCAATTTTACAAATATATATGGCCATGCTATCATATATCCATAATAGTTCTTAACCTGTAAACAGCCACCTCAGGATATGTGAATATCCGTATCATACAGGTCGGGAACTAAAAAACTCATCACATAAAGTTAATAATTACACCCATGAAGAGATCTGTGGATCAGCGTACACAGATTCCTTCAGAAAGAAGCTGTTACGTCGGCGGAGTTTTCTGTGTCTCCAATGATATGACAGCTTTTTTCTTTTGCTCTGAAAAAATTCGCAGTAATTTCACAAAAACATGATACAGTAGGAAAAAACGACGGAAAAGAAATAACAGTATTTCAGAAAATAACAGCCGATAGATAATTCAGCTGTCCAGAACAGAACGGCCTGGAATTGCTGCAGACAGACGAGGAAATGAAATGAGACCAATAAGAATACAGAAAGCGGAAAAAAACAAAAAACAGGGAAACAGAGGGTGGATCTATCTCCTGGCGTTTCTGTTTCCGGTGCTGATCTTTACGCTGGGCTTTGCATTGAAGGGTGTTTATCCTTTTGGAGAGAATTCGGCGCTGGTGGTAGATGGAGTCCATCAGTATACAGCCTTTTACAGGGAACTTTCAGAGCAGCTTGGAAAGGGAACGGGCTGGACCTGGTCTGCACATGCCATGGGATATAATTTTTACGGATTGTTTTGCTATTATCTCTGCAGTCCGTTCAGCTTCCTAATACTGCTGTTTATGAAATTCATGTATGTAAACGAGGCTGTCACTGCGGTGATCCTGATCAAGGCAGGGCTTTGCAGCGTATCCATGGCATGGTATTCCGGGAAAAAATATCCGGGCAGAGGAAGTATGGCAGTTTCTCTTGGCTGTATGTACGCACTGTCTAATTTTCTTATAGGCTATTACAGCAATGTAATGTGGCTGGACTGTATCATGCTTCTTCCGGTGCTTGCATATCTTATTGAACAGCTGGTGCATACCGGAAAATGGCGAGGGTATTGTCTGGTGCTGGGGTACTGTATTTTAACCAGCTATTATATGGGATTTATGTTATGCACATTTGCTGCTTTTTATTATCTGGCAGAGCTGGTTGCGGCAGAATCCGGTCGACGGCCGGAGAAAATCCGTTTTTTATTATTGAAATTTGCCGGGGCGTCTGTTGCCGGAGCCGGACTTGCAGGAATCACACTGATCCCCGGAATTGCTGCGGTATCCAGAACTGCAGCGGCGGAAGAGGCAGGCACCGGACTTTCGGGAGTGTACGGAGATATCTGGAAACAGCTGGGTGCATTATTCGAGGATTCCCTGTCCTTTGTAAAATCCGGCGACCAGGGAGATGTGAACCTTTACTGTGGCTGTGCAGTGCTGCTTTTTGCCGGAATTTATTTTCTGAACAAAGAAATCCGCACAGCAGAAAAAATCGTAACAGGTATATTGATCGTTTTGTATTTTGCGGGGATCCATATCACAGCGCTGAATCTGCTTTTTCACGGATTGCATAAACCTGTGGGAATCCCCAATCGTTTTGTGTTCATCCTGATATTTCTGCTGTTGAAAATGTCCTGTGATGCATGGGGAAATGTGGAAAATGAAAGCACAGGAAGAATTTTTGCCGGACTGATCGCTGCAGAGGGCTTCTGTATCGTTGTGGGGATCAAAAGCGGAAATATCTGGGGACTTCTGCTTACAGCAGGGGTTCTTGCAGTATTCTTTCTGGTTATGTGGACGGAACGGTGTATCTGTGGAAAACTGTCCGGTCATGCCTTTTGCTGTGTGGAGATCCGAAAGCTGGGATGTCTGGTGCTGGCAGTACTGATCCTTGCAGAGACAGGAATTCACGGAATCGTCAGTATTACAGATAATGGAACCGCAAACCGTGATATTTATGTGGAAAGTGAGCAGGAGGTTTGTGGATTACTGGAGTCTGCCGGTGTGGATCAGGTGGATTACCGTGCCGCTATCGTAAATCCTCTTGTGAGAAATGAAGAGATGCTGTATCAGCTGAACGGGATATCTATGTATTCCTCTACTAATACAGAGGAAATGTGGGATTTTGTAAAAAACATGGGCTTTGAAAATCTGGAAAATCGTTTTCAGTATGCGGGATCCACGGAAGTGACGGATATGCTTCTGGGAATACGATATCTGTTTTGTAGGAATACAAGAAAGCTTCATACTGTTTATAAAAAAATCGGAGAAAGCCAGTCCTTTGATCTCTATGAGAATCCGAGAGCACTGAAAGCAGGATATATGGTCAGTGATTCCGTACTGGACTATGTAATGGAAGGAACAGATCCACTTGAGGTTCAGAACCGGCTGCTCAGCGGGATATCAATATTGAACTCGCCTTTTCGCACCGCTGCCGTGGCCTGCTTGCGGGTAACGCTGGCGATGGGGGCCAGCAGATCCAGCGCTCTGCCGGTGGCTGTCTGAAAAAACGCCTGCCGCTGCACCAAGTTCAGGGAAAGGAAGAACCCCTCAAAGACATAGGCGGCGGGAGAAAGAGCCGTTGGGATGGGGCTTGTGTCCCGCTTGTCGTAGTCGTCCGGGATCTGAGACAGCATATAGTCCAGAATGGCCCGGTACTGTGCGGTAGAAAAATCGATCATGCTGCGGTGTTCACCTCCGTGCTTGCCTGCATTTCGCCGTAGATTGTGGAGACGGTAAAGGATGCTGTCAGGGCCTGTCCCTGCACCGTGTAAGAGAAGTTCTTCACGCCGGTCACCCGGTCGTCCACGGTCAGAGCCTCTTCCAGGCGGCGCTGCAGTTCGGCAGCCACATAGCCCGGGTCTTGCCCCAGCAGCCCCTCCCACTCCATGCCGCTGTAAGAGCGGAAGATCTGCCAGCGATAACGTTCCACGTTCAGAATGATGGTCACGGCCTGTTTTACGGCCTCGTGCCCATCACATTCCCCGGTGATGCGGCCAGATGTCTGGTCAATGAACCAGGTTCTGGACGGCTGAGAAACGTACTCCACGCCGCCGGAAAGGTCGATAGACGCGCCTGTAGGAAGCGTAGCCATTACGATTCACCTCCGTATACTCTGGAAAGAACAATGAACTTCTGCCCGCTCTGAACGCGGAGGAGCAGCACTTTGTCCCCGGCCTTCAGGGCCGGGTTCAGGATGATGTACTTTTTGTCCTTGCTCAAAGGCAGCGCAGCGCCGTTTTCCCAGCCCACAAAGTTTTCTGCCTGCACTTTTGCATCAAATCCATCCGGCAGGGCCGACCACTCCGTAAAGTAGGGCGGAGCCGTGAACGCGTCCTCGCTGGGGCCGGACGGTGTTACGTGCTTGTGCTGCAGGATCTTGATCTCGTGCCGGTGGCGCAGGATGGGAATTTTCTTTTCAATGACAGGCTCTGCCAGGTAAAGCACAGCCTGCTTCAGCGGGGCCATTGCTTCACTGATCTGGATCTCCAGCTCATCATCATCCGGTGGGGCCTTTGTCACTGTTCCGATCTGCAGGTCTGTGGGCTGCCCGGCATCGTTGGTCTGCCGGTTGATCTCCTGCAATACTCCCAGTAAATCCACGCTTCTCCCTCCTTACAGTGCTTTTGCTTCCAGCTCCATGGTGTGCTCGTCATTTTTGAAGGTGTGCTCCGCCTTTTCCAGCATGACATACCGTTTGAACGGTTCGCCGTCCAGATCGGACAGGTTCACCAGGATCAGCGCCCCGGCCCGCAGACCCGGAACGCCAAGAGAAGAGAACTTGAGCTGCTGCAATACCCGGTTGTAATACTCCAGGCTCACTTTCGCCTGTTCCTTTACCTGAGCGTCGTTGGCGGCCTCGTCCACGGTCTGGTACAGCTGCAAAAGGCCCCACTTCCCGATGTGTTCCGAATCCTTCATCACGAAAACATCCGCCTTTCCCGTCTTCTGATTGGGCCGGGCCAGCTTGATGCTGTTGTAGGTCTGGGTGTCGATGGAGGAATCGAAGGTGTAATTCGTCATCAGGCTGTAATCACCGATGACGATATCGGTTTTCAGGTCGTTGGCCTCCTTGAGGGCCAGCCCGTCGCCGGAATCGTAAAACACATAGACCTTGCCGGTGTTGAGCAGGGTCTTTTGCAAGGCGGTGTTGATGATGTCGATGCAGCTTTTGTCCTGCATGATGAGGGAGGGCAGCTTATAGCCGGTGTCGGCCAGCTCGCCCACGTCCAGCTCAAAGTCCTCCGCGATCTGCCGGATGATGTCCCCGGCACTTTGGCCGTAGAAGGAGTAACTGGCATTGGCCTTGAGATACCGGATGCGGTCATAGCAGACCACGTCCACCGGCCCCCAGCGGTCAAAGCCCCGGGTGAACACCCAGCCGTAAAACTGCAGCTGACCATTCACAGAAAAGCGGATCACGTCTCCCTCTTCCAGCTTGGATTCCGGGGTGCGAAGATAGGTAAAGGTCAGCTTTCCCGGCTGCCCGGTGCGCTGGGTAGACCAGACCACCTGCGTGGTGCTGTTGGTCAGGTTCAGGGTGTTTCCGGTGGCTTTCTGAGCGGCCAAAAGCTCATAGGTCATCCTTCCACCTCCTGCAGGCTGTTCTCCGGCATCCAGCCCAGCACAGTGCCGCCGGTGTCTGCCACGCAGACGGGGCAGGGCCGGGAGCGGTCGATGATGCGCCGCACCACAACGATCTGGCCATGGATGCTGGTCAGAACTTCCTCCCCGCTGCCGGTGCCGTAGACCTTCCCGGTGGCTTTCCGTCTGGCCCCCACAACGAGCTTGTCTGCGGGGGTGCTCCTGGTGGGGGTCAGTGAGAGCTTTACAGAGCCCGCCGCATCTGCTGCAGTGTTTACCGCTGTGGCTGCCGAAACAGCCCGTGCGGCCACGCTGGCCACGTCAGAGATGATGCTGGCCGGGGAAAAGGTTCCGGTCTGGCCAGCGCCCTGCACAACAGCCCTCTGCGGGGAGTAATCCTTGTACTCGGTCAGGCTCAGGTCAAAATAGAAATCCCCCGTCTCCGCGCCGCGCTCCTCTGCCTTGAAGCTGGTAACGAGGCACCGAAAGCCCAGGCTCGGCCCCAGGAACGGTACGCCGTTCTCATAGAACCGGACGGGCGTGTAGACGATGGGGGACTTTTTCTTCATAGCGGTGGTGAAGAACGCCATATACACCGCCGGGGGCAGATGAATGCCGGTCTGGCCCGGCAACCGCCGCCCGGGCAGCAGGCCCGAAATAGACACGGTGCGCAGGTTCGGCGTGCGTGGTTGCATGATGGGGCCAAGGCCAAGCACGTTATAAGTTCCGTTGTCGGCAGAAAGGGTCTCCGGCAGCTTTTCCGGGTTGATGGGCAGGGCGATCACCGTTGCGCCGCTGGAAAAATACAGTTTGTACAGGGACATTTCTTTCTCCTTACTGCACGGTGACAGTGCTGCCTGCGTTCATCAGATCCACCAGAACGTCCCGCAGGGTGTCTGCCAGATTTCGGGCATCCTTTTCGGTGTTGCCGGTGTTCTGCCCCTGCACGGTGATCATGGGGGTCTGGCTTGTCAGGTTGACGTTATTGACGTACTTGCGCTCTGCCACATCCACCAGCATCTTGATCTGCTCATCGGACAGGTCAACGGTTTTTGCGATCTTGCCGGTGTTCTTGTCGATATTACCCAGCAGGTCTTTCACGTCTGCCGCCTGCGGAATTTCCAGCTGTCCCGTGCCGGTGCCCATAAGGCCGGATTTTCCGAGGTTCGCGCCCCAGTTATAACCGGATTTATAGGACTTGCCCAGGTCGAAGTTCTCCCACGGCTTGATATACTCTTTGTATCCGTTCTGTTTGATGGTCCAGTTCCGGCCATATTCCAGCTTTCCGATAAGCTTATCGATTCCGGATGTCATGTTCACTTCAACGCCTGGAATCATGTTGATAAGGCCTTCCAAACCCTGCGCTACGTTCTGGACGTACTTCAGGATGGTAATGGACATATCATAAAAGAGAACATCAATTGCTGTGATTGGGTCATTGAACGCATTACCCAGAAAGTTCACAAATGCGGCAAAGCCATTGTGCAGCGGGACCAATGTACCGTTGAGGATGAATGCCCCCATCGTTGTAAAAGCTCCGGTGATGATGCCCGTGGCCGAGATGGACGTCCCGGCAAAATGGTTCACCGCCGCGATGCCCGCGTAAAAGGCAGCCACCAGCACCAGAACGCCCACTGCCGCCAATGCCGCGGGGTTAGCTGACATCACGGCGTTAAGGAATGCCTGCGCAGCCGCCGCTTTTTCTGTGGCAAAGGTAAGGATGTTCGTCCAGTTGGCCGCGATAAGCATCACACCGAAGGCTGTGCCAAGGCTGACCACGATGGGGCCGATGGTCTGGATGTTGTTCGCCACCCAGTTGATAGCGGTGAGCAGCGGGTCAAGCGCCCGGACGGCGGTATTGCTTGCCACCGTCCAGACCTGCGCCCATGTCATTGGGGTCTTTTCAAACTCCGCGTTCGTGTCCTTGGCCGCCGCAAACAGTGCGTTTTTCACAATGTCAGCGGTGATCTGTCCCTGAGAGCCCATCTCGCGCAGCTCGCCCACGCTGACTTGCATATAGTCTGCAATGGACTTTGCAAGGGCCGGGGCCTGCTCCATCACGCTGTTCAGCTCATCGCCGCGCAGCACGCCAGATGCAAGCCCCTGTTCCAGCTGGAGGATCGCTGCCTGCGCAGACGAACCGGACGCGCCGGAAAGGGCCAGCTGCTTGTTCAGCTGCTCTGCGAACTGCACGATCTCTTTGGAACTGCTGAATGCATCACCGGCCATTGTGCCCAGCTGGGAGACCAGCCCCATCGTATCGGTGAAGCTGCCCCTGGAACGCTGAGCCGACTGGTAGATCATTGTTTCCAGCTCCTGCGTGGTTTGCAGGCCGTCGTTCATTCGATCGAGCCGGGCACGCATGGAGACCAGACTGTCAGACAGGTCAACGGCCTTTTTCAGACCCTGAATGCTGATATAGGACGCAACAAGGCTTTTCAGACTTTGCGTCAGCTGATCCGCTGATTTTTTTGCTTCATCCGTGCTCTTTTTGTGATCTCTGTTTGCTGTGGTAGCCTTCTGTGCGGCTTCTGCCGCCTTTGTAGCTGCGGATGCAAGCTCTCCCAGAGTGTCTTTTTGCTCTTGCATAGATTTAGCTACATCAGTTTGCGCCCTCGCCATATCTGCCAGAGAACTGTTCACGTTCACAATAGCGTCCACGACCTTAGAAAAATCTCCATTGGCAGAGGTTCTCAGAACGCCAGTTGCTACCGCCGCTTTTTGAGCGTATTTTAGATAGCTCGAAAATGTTGAGGAAAACCGATCCTGAAGGACAAGCGTTTCCTGAATTTTAGCCATTTCGTCCCGCCTCCTTCATCCGCTGGGTCTCCTCTCTGCGCTTCTCCATGGAGCGCAAAGCAAATGCCCTGACCAGCGCCTTTTCACGCACCGGCAGGGCATCGTACTTGCCCGGGGACCAGCTGAGGTTATCGAAGCAGTAGTATGCCACCAGCACGTCGATATCCCAGCTGCCCCCGGAGATCAGTTTTTTGCCTCTTCGTCCAGGCTCTTGTCAAAGCCGGAGAGCTTGCTCACGGCATCGATCAGGCGGCCAAACTCACCGGCCAGAAGCATCTTGCCGGGAACCTGAACCGGGTCTTTGGTGCCGTATTTCTCACACAGCTCCGCGCTGCGGAAATCCGGGAAAACAGTAGCTTCCACGATAGTGCGGGCACTCAGCTCGTTGGCATCAATGGAATCCTGCCACTGGCCGTCCACCTTTTTCTGCCGGGTGGCTGCCTTGATGATGGCAGCGTTCTCCTCCTGGGTCAGGGAGCGGATCTTAAAGGGGACAGGTTTGCCGTCCTCACCCAGAAAGCGCTTGGAGATGATGACCTCTTTTTCCTCGCGGGTCACAGCGGGATGCAGAAATGCAGAAAGTGCGCTCATAAAAAATACCTCCTAAAATCAGTTGCTGCCCAGGTTGGCGGGGTCGTTGAATGCTTCCAGACGCTTGACGCTGGTATAGCTGAAATTGAAATCGTAGCTCAGCATGGCCTCCTCGTCGTCCAGAATGGACAGCGGGATATCGCCGGTCAGCACGCAGCCGTAGTAGCCCATCACCTGCGCGCCCACGCTGGACGTGGGGTCCTGGTTGGTGATGGTGATATCAAACATGTCCTGCACGCCGTTCTCGATGTAGTTCAGCACCATATCGGTGAACAGGTTGGAGCCGTTGGAGCCGAAATAGACGTTGCCGGTGCCGGTCTGGGTGACACCGTTGGCCTTTTTCTGAACCTTGCGGGTGCCGATGGTCTTCATGTCCGAAGTCTGAATGCCCGCGATGGTCTTGATGTTCCGCATACCTGCGGCTTCCAGAATGCGGCCGTTCCGGGTGATGGTGATCTTGCCCTCCGCACCGTTCAGGGTGTCCTGAGCCATTAAATAACTCATCTTTATTCCTCCTTACGCCACATCCAGAGTGATATAGATCTTGTTGGTGCTGCCCACTGCCTCGATGGCCAGAGTGATGAGCACGGCATCTTTTGCCTCGCCCGCTTCCACAATGACATCGGTCTCGCCGTCAAAGTTCTGGATGCCGCCGGATGCCTGGATCTGATCCAGATATTTGACGATGGCGCTCTTGTACTGGCGGCGACCGTCCTCGGTGTTGTCCACAATGCCCACATAGCTCTGGGCGAACTGCTTGTACAGGTCGTTGGCAATGGTGTTGCACAGCCGCATGGTGCGGTTGTAGCGGTACACCTCGCCAATCTCGCTGGTATAGGTGACCAGAGAGTTGATGTCATACTCCACCCGGACGGTGCCGTCATCGGCGTTGAACACGAACTTTCCCGCATTGATGGCATCCACATACTGATTGTGGGTCATCTTGGGAGAGATGTCTACTGCGTTGGGAACGGCGGCATTCGTCAGGTCGTTGGCGTAGGTCGCGCCGGAAAGCGCACCGCCGACCCACCAGACGGCTTCCTTCGGGGTCAGGGTGGTTCCATCGTTCATCACAAGACCGCTGCACACGTTGACGATAAAGCGGGTGTCAGGGTTGGTGGCATTGGCTTCCACCAGCTGAGAGAAGCGGCCAACTTCGGTGTTCACGCGCTTGATAAAGGTCTCCATCGCGGTCTTTACGGTGGCATCCTCGCCGTCGTACAGCATGGAATCGAAGTTGTAGGGCTCGATGTTCGTCAGGTAGGTGCTGTATGCGGCAGAGTTCACCTCGCCGTCCTTGCCGCCGGAAAGCTGGGTGCCGACATTTGCGGCCAGAGTGCCCGTGCCGCTGAAATCCACCCAGTCATTGCCGGTCAGGTCTGCAACGGTCTTTCCGGTCTGCTGATCCTTCACCACACCGTCAACGACCGTGGAGACCTGGAAACTGCCCGCAGGTTCCGTCAGTGCAGTGACGATCACCACGATATCGTTGCCTCGGGAGCCGGGGAATTTTGCGGTAGCCGTCAGCGGAGCGATAGTGCCGGTGGCCTTTGCGCTGTCCGCAGCGGCCGGGCGGTAAAGCAGCAGCTTGGTGGGTGCTGCGGTGCGGTTGGAGCCGCTGAAGATCATGGATGCAAAGCGATTGTGTTCGTCTGTGATGTCGTAACCGGTATAAGGGGTCAGGTCATCACCGGCGGCGATTTCCGTCACCTTGCCAACGGGACCCCAGCTCATGGGTTCGCAGATCGTGACCTTGCCGCGGTCGCCAACGGTCAGATTCTGCTGGTTCTTGGAGCGAAATTTAAAGTAAATGCCGGGCCGCACCTTGTTCTGTACAGTCCAGGTTCCGCCTGCTGCCATAGGGTATTACTCCTTCCAAAATTCTCTCACAGCGGCCTCAGCCTCTGCGAGGGTGTAAAACGGTTTGTGTAAAACAACAGCCAGAAAATCCGGCTGATACCCCGCAAAACGCGGGTCTTTTAGCAGCACTTCCCGGCTGTATTGGGTATTGTCCTGTTTCATTGGTCTACCTTCTGGTTTACGGTCTGGGTCTGCATTTTCACTGCGTCCACGGGCTTTTCCACAAAGACACGCAGCTCAAACTTGTAATGCAGGCCGTCATCGTCGATATCCGCGCTGCGCTCGTAGGCGTGCAGGAGCTTTTCCGCTTCTGTTCCATCGGAATAAGGGAATGTTTCCATGCAGAAATCGAGCGCCTCAGCGGCTTTGTTGTATTGCTGGCGCAGGTCTGTGAGGTTATAGTCCAGCAGATAGGTCAGGTCGAGCCGGATGGTGCGCAGCCAGCGCCCGCCTGGGTAAAGCTTGATATCGCTGCCCCGCTGCTGGATAAACATGCAGGGCGGCTCTACGCCTTGCTGTGCAGGGTCTTCCAACATCTGCACACCGGGCAGGAAGGGAGCCAGATACTCCGCCAAAGACCGGGCCAGCGTTGTAATGATAAAGTTCATTTCAGCATCTCTCCCAGCTTATTCACGGCTTTTTCTGTCTCTACTTTCACGGTGTGCTTGTATGCCTCAATCCCTGCGTCGGACATGTGCAGGCCCTCAACGTAGGTCGTTTTCGTGCCCACCATCATGCCAACCTCGCCCCGGAGGCCCGGGTCGTATTCCAGCATTCCGGTATATTGGTCTGCGTGCAGACCCGGCACAAAGTGCTTGTCCATCCGGTGGCCGTCGTTGACGTAGGAGGCATAATTTGCATTATTACTCAGGTTCGTCACAAGTTCCCCGCCCAGAAGTCCATAAGGCTCTGTTCGGCTGTCAGTTGCCCAGCGCTGCTTCAGCTCGCCGGTGCGGGTGTTTGTGCCGCTCAGGCTGCCCGCTGTGGGCGGGGTCTTATCCTGCGCCGCTTCCACAGCCCGGAGGGTGGCATTGCGGGCAACGTCTGCGAGCATTTCGGGCAAAGCGGCCTGCGCCGCTTCCAGCTTCTTGATGTATTCCTGCAGGTTCATTTCGCACGCTCCTGACTGAGAAGCGTGATCTCCTGATGGGCCAGCCCGGGCAGCACTGCCCCGAAGGGCTCATAGTACAGGTCAGGGTCCCCGGCAAAATACCGGGTCTCCTGCACGGTGTGCCCCAGCCGTGCCCCCCTGTGGATCACTAGCTCATCCAAGGGCTTGATATCCACATCAATATCACAGGCCAGCTTGTCCGTTTTCTGGACATTGGCTGCTGTCTGGGTCATCGTCGGGGCCTTGTCCTGGCTGCGGTACACCCGGCACGGAACACCGGAGCGGACGACCTTCCGTTCCTTGCGGGTCAGATTTCCGTCCTTCACGGTTTCCGTGCGCCTGATCTCCATCAGGTCGGTATACCAGTCATTCCAGTTCATGGGTGCACCTCACATCACAAAAGTTCCGGCCGCACCGATAAAGCGGGCACGGTTTGCCAGCATCTGACCGTAGGTGGTGGCGTTCAGGTCGCCCCAGTCCTCTGTTCCTGCGGTCAGGGCGCTGGTGTCGTAGGTCACGGAGCTGTCGCCCAGCGTGGCAGACTTCACCACACCCACCAGAGCGCCGGACGCTGCCGCCTGCGCCGGGGTGGCGGTGCTCTCCGCATAGGTGCGCAGCTGCAAAGTGACGTAGTGGGCCACATAAAGACCCACGGCATAATGCCAGCTGTCCAGCCATTTATCCGGCTGAATGCTGATGTTTGCCATTTTCACGATCTCTTCCAGCATCGCATCCGGCAGGTGGCAATTGCCGTCCGCGTCACAGAACTGCGGGTATTCCGCCTTGAACTGCTCTGCGGTGTAATTGCCCACACTCTGCCCCAGATTTGCGGCCTGTGCAAGAATGCCCTGAAACTGCGGTTTCATCGTCCAGCACATGGGCAGCCTCCTCAGTCTTCCTTCGGGTCAGCAGGCTCCTGCGGTTCGGCAGGCTTGTCCCAGTCCGCAGTCTTTTTCTTGCGGACGGGCTTGTCTGCGGCATCCTGTACAGCCTTGTCACTGCGGTTCGTGGGCACGATGTCGCCATCGGCCACCAGCGCCTTGAAATAGGCTGTCTCTGCCGCCCAGCCCGGCACTTCGACCAGCTGCTCCCGGTGGAGCGGAAAGGTCTGAGAGCCGTCTGCGCTGGGCAGGATGATGTTTGCTTTGGAAAGCACGAAAGCCATTTCTGCCACCTCCTGATCAGATGCCGTCCACGTACAGCATGGAGGTCTGGTACATGAGCTGCACCTCGGATGCGTTTGCCATATAGGCGGTGTCGTAGCAGACATTGGTGACGTTGGGGGTGCTCATCACGCGGGACAGGGGCACCAGCTCGTCTGCCTTGACAAAGCGGCGGTTGTTGACGTACACCACCATGCGGTCACCGTTGGAAGCACCAGCGCCCTTGACCCAGCGGGTGGGAACGATCTCCAGATCCACGCCGTGGTTTGCGGCCACATTGTGCTTCTTCAGGAAGTCGTAGATGGTCTCAGTGCCCAGGTCACTCACCATGGTGGTGGTGATGTAGCTGTACTGCTCGTAGGGGATCAGGATGTGGTTGGGAATGCCTGCCTCGTCGTACTCGTTGGCAGCCCACACGGCAGTGATGGCATTGTTGATGTCACCGAGAATCTGCTTCGGGGTCTTGTCGGCCCACTTGGTGGAAGAAGCCGTGCCGGAAGTTGCGGCAGTGGTCTTGGTGACATCGGGATTGTTGACAAGGCCGGTGGTAGCGTACTCGTCAAAACCCACGTAGGTGTTCTGATCCATGTGCTTGTCATAAGCCATCCGGATGCCGTCCTGCAGCATCTGGTCAAGGCTGCGGCCAATGAAGTTTGCGCGCTGCATATCCACGAACATGACGCGCAGAGCGGCGGCAAAGACGTGGGCTTTGAATGCGCCCTTGCTCACGCTGGCCTGCACCACAGGAATGCCGTTGGAACCGCCGCCGTTGACGGCAGAAGCGCCGGAACCGCCTGCCATACCGTAGGCCACGGACATGGCAGAGACGTAATCCACCCAGCCGCCGCCCACCTCGATGGGGATATCACGGGGATAGGTGACGCTGGTGAGGGGCTTGCGGATCAGCGGGTCACGCTTTTCCAGCTCGCTGGTGAGGAACGCATTGCCGCTCTGGATGGCAGCCGCGTCCATGGTGGGAGTGCCGCCGGGCAGCGCAGCACCGGAGTTGTTTACGGTGAAAGTACCGGCATTGGTGGTGCCGACGTTCTGGAAGTTTGCCATAGTCTAAGCCCTCCTATCAGGCGTTTGCACGGGTGAGGATGACCAGCTCGGCCACGCCGTTGGCATCAGCCGCGCCGCCCCACTGGCAGTTGGTGAGTTTGACGGAGTTTCCGGCGGTCTTTTCGTCCGCTTCCGCCTCAAAGCCGCCGACCAGTGCGGTGGCATAGTCAGCGGTCTTGGCAATGCGGACGTAAACGTCACCGCCCAGAGCCGGGGTCCCGCGCTGGCACAGCACGTTGATGCTGCCGCGCTGGAACACGCTGCAGGCCTCGCCGGGGGCGTATTTGCCGCCATTCTGGTCAGGATAGACCAGGGCGCTCTTGACTTCGCTGCCCGCAATGCCTGCGAACTGTGCAGCGGTAGTGCCTGCGCCGCCCATCACGATGACCTTGCCGTTGTCATACTTCAGGGCAGTGCCAAAAGAAATGCTTTCGGTGCCGCCAACGGGGCGGGTGTTGACGATCATATCCGGCTGACGGGCATAAGTGCCAGCAAAGCCGTGGGGCATGGTCTTGCCGATAATCTGAGTATTCAGGGACATAATTTAGCCCTCCTTCTTCATGTGGGGATTGCGGTCGTTGTAAGCGGACTGGGAATCCTGGCACAACTGCTCATACCGGTTCTTACCGGATGCGCTGGCGGCAGCGGCGGCGCTGTCCTGCGCAGCCTTTGCGATGGCATCCACGGAGCTGGTGCCCTTGACCTGCTCGATCAGGGTCTTGGACAGGGCATCACGGGTGGCCTTGTCCTGAATGCCGTTGATGATGGGGCGCATGGCTTTCAGCAGAGCCAGGCCGCTGTCATTGGCGGCAGGCTTTGCGCACTCGTCCTCGGAAGGAACAGTGGTGGAGCCGCTTTCGTCCTCGTCCTTTTCCTTCTTGTCAGACTTTTCGCCGGACATTTCAGCAATCACCTTGTCCAGGTCTTCCGGATCTTTGTCCTCTGCCTTCTTGGTGTTGGCAGCAATCAGCTGATCCAGTTTGCCGGAAAGGTTGTTCAGCGCGTCCAGAACCGCGGTGTTCTGGGTGTCAGCGGGCGCTGCGTTTTCAGCGGGGTCTGCATCCTGCGCCGGAACGGCGGGTGCTGCATCCAGCGCTGCGGCAGCGGTCTCCACCATGCTGTCAAGCTCTTCGGGGGCCGCGTTCTTTGCCGCCAGACCGAACAGAGACAGCAAACTCTTGCTCTTGCTCATGTGTTTTACCTTGCCTTTCTCCGCCGGAAGTTCGGCGGCGCTATCTTTTATTGCGACATCACGGCCAGCGCGCCCACGGGGCACGATGGCGATGTGATTTCCTCTGATATGGGTCTGCCGGTATCCTGCGCCGTCTGCCTCATACTGGCAGTAATAGCCGCAGGACACATCCCGCATGGCCCCGTTCTTGACCTCGGAGATCAGTGTGGGGTCTTTCAGGTACAGGTCAGCCACCAGATAATCACCCACTCGGCGAACATTCTCTGCGTGGCCTTTGGAGTAGGCGGCCTGATTTTCCTGCACGATCATCTCCGAGGGATGGGTGTTGGTGACATCTTTGCCCTCAAAACTGGCAATTGCCGCCGGGTCAAACACGTCCTCGGCGCTTCGTGTCACCTGAAGAACACGCTCCGGCATCCCGTCCAGCCCGATCTCCCGGGCCAGATAGTTCTGCGTGCCGGTACGGGCGATTTTGACATCGTGGCAAATTAAAAAGCCCTCCGGCGTTTCCGTCATGTGAGGGCTCAGTTTGCTTCCATAGTACGCAATCAATCGGCATCACCTCCGCTTCTGTATGCGTTCATCCATTTGTGATATTTTTCGTCATCTGCCAGCTTGTGCCGCTGGAAGGTTTCAAAGGTCTTTGGCACCTTGTCTCCCAGAGCCGTGCGGTAATTTTCCCACTGGCGGTAATCCCGCAGCCACTTGGAGCGTCCCTGCTCCTTTTTGCGGTAGGCCTCGATCTGTGCCTTGGTGCGCGGGTCTCGGCTGTAAGGATTTGTTGTGGGGTCAGAAAAACGCCTGATCCGTTCCAGTTCTTTCTCCGTCCGCCCGGCGGGTGTCCATGGACGAAGGGCGTGCAGGCAGTTCGGGTGGATGTTCAACCAGCTGTTGGTCAGGTCATTTGGCCCGGCGGGGTCTACTTTGCCGAACGCATCCGAAAGCGGAGGGAAGTGCGGGTCTTTACCGCTCTTGCTGTATACCCGGCCCTCATACGGAGCGCAGAGGGCACAGGTTGTGCCGTGGGAGCTGATTTGATACAAGTCCTGCCCCTCGTCCTGCGTCACCACAGACAGGATTTCGGCCTGCCGAGACGTGGTGCGGGAGACCATCGTTGCATAGGTGTGCAGGCTCCAATTCCGTCCCGCCTTATCTGTGAACGCCGTCACGCCATCCCGGCGCAGAGCATCCACAAAGGCGGGAACGCTCTGGTTCACACCCCTTCCCACAGCCTGCTGTGCCGCCACCTGCTCCAGACCGATACGCCGGTAAACGTCCGGCTCAGTTCGGCCCAGAAGGGCGCTTTGCAGAGCGGAAAGCGCCGTCATGTTCCCGTCCACCAGCTGGCCCATGAGGTTCATCGTGAGCTTCTGAACGATATCCGTCTGGGTGCTGGTAAGGCTCTGGGCGTTGGTGTAGCCGCGCAGGTGCTTTTCCACGGTCTCGCCGGGAATCGCCCGGGCCTCCGGATGATGGACGTAAAACTGCGCCTCGACCATGCGGGGCACATACTCCCATTCATCCGTTTCCAGCTTTCGGAGAATCTCCTGCACCCGTTCCAGCGCGGCCACGGCGTGATAGTCCACAAGCCCAAGGCTGCGCAGGCGGCCAATCTCGTTGATGATATCGGTCTCAGCCTTGAGATAAAGCCGGATCAGGCGCTGCAGCTCCCGCTCAGGGGATGCTCTTGCGAGAGTAGGCATGTATTATTCGCCCTCCTCGGTGTCTTCCTGCGTCTTTTCTGTCATCAGCCCCGCCAGCGGGTCGCGCAGGGCGGTCACGTCCTGGTAGGTCTGGCCCTGCTTTGCGGCAATCAGTTCGTCGGTCAGGGAGCCGAACAGGCCGGTCTCGTCCTCTAGTTTCTTGAGCTCGCGCATTGCCACATCTGCATCCAGAAGCCCTGCCTGAAACGCTGCAATGATGACATCTGTCTTTTCCTTGGCGATCGTCGCCGTCTCGCTGGCAGTGGGTGTCCACAGCGGCGGGAACGTTACGTCAAGGTCGAGCTGCTCAATGCCTGCGCTGCGGGCCACCACCGGGAGCAGCTTGTCCAGAATGGGCCGCAGCTTGCTTTCCCTCAAAGTGTCAACGTAGTCATAGTAGTTCTTCAGGTCGCTTTCGCCGGTGGCGTTCATGCCCGCCGGGGAGCGGCCAAACAGCTTGGTCATGGGGTAGTGGGAGGCACCGCACAGGTTCAGGCACATGCTCTCGTACACGTCAGACAGTCCCGCAAAGTTGTACTGGGTGTTGCTGATCTTGTTTCCTTGCTCCACCAGCTGCATCCCGAAATTGGAGCGCAGGACCTTTTGGGCCTGCATGGTGTTCCAGAAACGCCGCTGCACATCCGGGCTGGACATGGAGAGCAGCTGTTCCAGACTCTTTACCTCCATCGTGTTGACGTTTGCCTGGAAGGTCAACGCGGCCATGTTGGCGCTCACGTTGTCGTGAGCCACCACGTCAGTATAGAGCGCTTCCACTTCGGACTCGCCCCAGTAAAGCTCCGCTTGCCGTTCCAGATCGGGAAGCTCCCGGCCCACGAACCGCACAAGGCGGGAGTGATGGACACGGGCGGCAGTATGCCCGGCGGCATCGTTGATGCTGTAATACTCCGGGACAAGCTCCCCGCCCTCAAAGGTCAGGCCTGCGTCCGGGCTGATTCCCTGCCAGCGGTCGAGGATGTACAATCCCCGGAAACTGCCGGGGAGAATGGCTTCTGCATCCAGCGGGCGGGAAAGGTCCTCCTGACCGTCAATGAGGATGAGCCCGGCGGCACCTCCATACAGGCGGCCCCATTTCAGGCCAGTGCTCACACGGTCACGGAGCCGGGTGGAACGCTCCACGGCCTGGATCGCCTTTCCTTGCTCCGGTGTGGTGCTCTTGAGGTCGTACCACTCTCGCAGCATATCGTCTACCATCAGGCCCACAACGTTCTGCACCACCCAGTTGCTGCGGTACAAGCTGTTCAGCAGGGCGTAATTGTCCGTCATTCGGGTCAGCGGGTATTCCGTTGCTTCCAGTGGGCTTTGGGAGCCGTACCCCAGCGAGAACAGCGGGTTGGAAAATGCGTCCAGCGTGGCCGTCATCGGTTTCTCTGTGCCCCCGGCGGGGCGGTTTTTGTTACGTCTGGACACGCTCAAACCTCCAATCAGGCAGTGAATTGATATAGTAGCGCAGGGCATCCGGGCCGTGATCCTGCTGTTTGATGGGCTTTTCCACGCCCATGAGGGCGGCTTTATCGTCCCACCGGTATGTGCCGAGTTCATCCAGCAACCCCTCGCAGTCTGTGGAGATCAGCAGATCGCGGTGGGAAAGGAGCGTGCTGCACTTGCGGATGCCGTTCAGTACGTCGTTGTTTCCTTCCATCACATAAACTCCGCGCTGCCGCAAGGCTGTGATAAAGGACGCTGCCGCCGGGTCAACGATGGCGGCGCAGGGGTCTTTCCCCATAAACTCCATGAAGGCATCGGCATACTCTTCATCTGTTTTCTGCCTGTGCTCTTGGCGACTGTCCCATCGGTATTCCCGATGCACCCGGACTTTCTCGCCGTCATCGTATACATCGAGGTAGACGGTCGGGTTGGTAGTTCCGTAGTCGCATGTGATGGTACGGGTGGAAAGGCTCTTGAATCCCACCGGTGCGTCCTGCGGGCGGTAGGTGTTGGCGGTGGTGTCCATCATATCGTAGATCAGGCCCTCGGCCATCACCCAGCGGCCCAGAATGTAGCGTTCATAGAACACACCGCTGTACATGCTGCGGTAGCGTTCCCGGGTGCGTTCATCCAGTGACGGGTTATCGTCCATCAAGAAGTGCAGATGCAGCGCACGGTGTTTTTTGGCCTGTAAGATCCACTCCTTGCGAAACCAATGCTCAGGGTTTTCCGGGTTGCAGTTGAACCAGAACTTGGCACCGGTGACAGAGCATCGGGCCAGCGCCTGCTCCACAAAGCTGCGGGGCATGAGCGCTACCTCGTCCAGAAGCACCCCGGCCAGCGTGATGCCCTGAATGAGCATGTAAGAACTTTCGTCCTTGCCGCCGAACAGGTACACCATGTTCACCTTGCTGCCGCGCTGCACCGTAAGAACGTGGCCGCTGCGGTTGTAGGTGATCTGGAACTGCTGCTGCAAGTACCGGACAGAAAGAAGCGGCTGAACGATGTTGCGTTCCACCGCACCCACGCTCTTTCCGCAAAATGCAAAAGAGCAATGGTTGAATTCCGCCATCATCCAGAGCACAAAGGACAGGGACATGATGGAGGTCTTGCCGGAACGAACCGCGCCGTCACAGATCAGGGCATCGTAGTCTTTTTCATACGGGAAGGTCAGGATCTGTTTTTGCTTCGGGGAGAAGCTCATTTCTTAAACTCCTCCTTCAGGCTCTTGGTGATGGGGTCATCCTCAACGGTCTGCATAGCTTCACTCTCAACCGGCTTGTCCTTCCATCCGAAGTTTACCTGTAAGCTGAACCGTGCGCCGTTTGTGCCGTCCCGATCGAACAGCCGTTCCTCGGCGTATTTCTCGCACCGTAGTTTCGCGCGCGTTATCGTGTCAGAAAACTCAGCTTTTCCTTGATAGTCAATCAAAGATTGCCGAGACTTAAAACCCAACGCCAAAGCTAGACCGGTGACAGTTTCTGGACGTTCATCGATTTTTATAACGTTTCCGTATTTGTCCAAAACAGGCTTTCCGGTTTCGTCTTCTAGGACGCTCCCTTCACAGCTTTTGAAGAACTCTTCGATTTTTTTCTCAAGTTCTTCTTTGCTCTCAAAGACGGGCGGTCTGCCTATTCTTTTGTTTTTGCTGTAGGCCACCGCCACCACCTTCCTAAATCAAGGCATAATAAAACCCCGCCCCGGTGCGGGGCAGGGTCAAAAACTAAATTTTACAGATACAGCAGCCGGAACGTTTCACGGCCTTTTGGAGTGATAAGCGTCTGCACACCGCTCCACTGGGTCTTGTCGTTCTTGGCTTCCTTGACCTCAAACAGACCGTTGTTTTTGTCCTCCCGGGGCATGAGTTTGCCCTTCTGGTCGCGGTAGATGAATTTCTTTTCCAGCAGCCAGTTCACAAAGGTCTTGGGCTTTACGCCCAGTTCCTTGGCCGTGTCGCGGAAGCTGGTAAGCATATTGCGGTCTACCAGCTCATCGAAATACTCTGCCTTGGGGGCCATGATGTTGTTCTGCACGGTCAGCTCCGAGATGCGAGCTTCCCGGTCTGCAAGGGTCTTGTTTGCCACAAGCAGAGCCTTTGCCATCAGCTCCTGCGGGGTAAGCTGCTCCTGCCCGGCGATGTACCCGCCATTCTTGCGGATGGACGGCAGCACCTCGGAAGTGACCCACTTTCGGAAGGGAGCCGCTTCCGGCTTGTCGCTGCGGAGAATGACATGGTAAAGGCCGGATTCGTTGACGGCGATAACTTGCTGAGTACCGCCAAGGGTGTCCACCTCAACCGACCCCCTTTCATCTGCATCCAAACGTGCCGCAGTATCACGGTATTTGGAAATGCCGAGGATGTTGCACACATCCTTGAGGACAAACCACGGTTCGCCGCCGGGGCTGTTTGAGTTGACGCACATCCTGCGGGGCATGCTGGCCCGCTCGGATTTCCGGTGCTGCTGTTCACGGGCGGAGGTTTCAGGGCGTGGGCAAGATTTCAGGAATCCCACACCCACCCGCACACCGGTGGTGAATCACTCCATGCGTCAGACTTGCCGCGTTACAGACTTTGCGGCGTTCGGTGCGAGATCGCGGAGTCAAACCGCGCGGAGAGGAAAGCCTCGAACCTTCCCGATGCACTCAAAGTTGCGCAGCTCTGAGCGGAGCCGTTTCGGAATCTCGCATAGAAGCAGCCCGCAAAGCACGGTGTCAGAGCGAAAAAGCGTTAAGCGGCATGAACGAAAGGAGAATCCGTAAGGGGCCGCACTTTGGAAGCTGCTGAGAAGCGGCGCACCGCTTTGCGCGGTTCCGCTTGTAATCATTTTACCATACTTTGATTCACATGTGTTTCACAACAACTCAAATAAAGCGTAGAAATCAAAGCGCTTTCAATGGTCGTTTTGTACATCTTCCCAGATTTCTGCCAAAGCATCAAACCCCTCGTGGATGTAGGTAGAGACCGAATTGTCTCTGGACAAGCCCACGTCCACCGCAATCTTCTTTTGGGGCTTCAGGTCGATATACCAGCCGCAGATGCACTTTGCTTGCTTTTCAGACCGAGCAGACCCGCTCAGGCAGTAGGCCCGCCGGGCAGCTTCGATGCGCAGTTCACAGAGATCAAGCTCCATCTGCTTGAGGTTCCGCTCTTCTGTGTCGATTCTCTCCACGGCAAAGCCTACTTTGTCACCAGCTCCACCGCCCATCGGCATCCCGCTCATGCTCTGGGTGCACTTTTCGGCAGTGTCCCGGATGCGTTGGATCTTCTGCTTCTGGGCCTCGACCTGCTCCGCCAGATCTCTGCACTGCTGAAACCACGCCTTGACGGTGCGGTAATCCGCGCCACCGTCAGGCTTTGGCGTGTCAGTATCAGGTATCCATGTGTGGGTCATTGTTTTCCTCCTTTTCTTCGATTTCGTTGCCCCACGCATCCCAACCAGGCACACGTTGACGGGCAAAAAGTTCTATTCTCGGCACATCGCCCAGCAGCTCAATAATCCGCCGTCTTGTTTCTTCCGGCTTTTTGCTGTGTTCCTCTACCGGGGATTCTATAACTTGATGTACCGCATGGCTCTTTAACTGTTCCATCGGCTTGAATCCGGGCGTTACTCCCAGCAAACAAATTTCGGCGTTCGCTCGTGTATACGCGCCCATTCCCAGAAGTTCGTGCCGCTTTTTCGATTCTTTTTGATCCACACAAAGGCGCAGGTCTTATACTCAAAGCCCCACGCTTCCATTACGCGCAGGGCATCGGCTATCTGTGGGAATGTGGCCCACATGAAGCACACAGCTCCCCCTCCCGCAAGTTGGTTGACAGGTAACGCACAGAGCTCATCCGTTGTCATAGTGTGGTAATGCTGCGCTGCATTTCCCCGACTTTTTGGTCCTGTTCCGTGCTGGCGATAGCTCCACGGTGGGTCTGCATATATGACGGAGTATTTTTTGTTTGGAAAGTCCATATCATCCATCCATTTCTTCAATCCAGATCTCCACCCTTGGGTTCTTCCGGTCAAGCTCCACCCGGCTGCCATCGTGGGCGGCAACGATCTGGCTGTTATCGTCCGCCAGAACCTTGGCCTTCACCAAAATGTCAGTTGTCGCCTCTATGAGATTTGCAAGGTCAACCTTGCGCCGGGTGGCCATGTAGTACACGCACCGCACGTTCACGCGGGCTGTGATGGGGTTGTAAGGCCGCTTGATCTGCCACAGGCACTTTTCCTGATACTGCATGAACGCCTCGCTGGGGGCCACAATGCGGCGATTTGCGTGGGCCTTGAGGATGCGGGCAGAGTTTTTCTTTGTGCGGGGGTCGCCGTAAAGTACAATCTTCATGGTTTTCAGCAAAAAATATCTCTCCCTTCCTGCATCCGTTGGAAGGTTTCCTCGTAGGAGTAGACCTTTGCCGGGACGAACTGCATTGTGTTTGCATCCGCCAGCATCACAACGTCCTCATGCTTCTCGATCAGCTGGCGAAGCTCTTTCATGTAGGCCACCAGCCCGCAGGCATCCGAATGCGAAACGCCGCGGCCCATCAGCTGCTTGATAAACTGTTTCTGCGTCATACAATCACCCCCATCAAATCGTCCATACATTGATGTTTATATCCCCCAAGAGGGCATCCAACACATCCAACACGTTCAAAACCACATTGATATAGCGGATTTATCGGAAGCGACTCAGAGTGAATGTAACCCCAAACATCTGCATTTGACCAGTCCACAATCGGATTGACGGTCATTTTGCCCTTGAGGTTGCAAGTCTCAAACAACTGCCTCTTCTCGTCATTGTCGCTCGTAAGGATAATGCGCTTTTCTTTGTTTCTATGGCTGATTTCCATAATCCCACGAGTATTGTTTCTCCTAACAGATTCAGCCCAGCGAACTCCAGTTGCGATAAAGCACCCGCTCATCGTTGGAGATTCTTTTAAGATAGAGCAGCAATATCGCCTGTTTCTTGTTGGGGGGGGCTTTCATCATTGGAATCAACGTCCACATGGACACGGGCTTGTCCTTGTAGCGGGGCATGACGATGGAGCATTTAATTCCACGTTCTTCCATCGCCTTGAACTGCTCACGGATGAAATAGACCGTCTCCGGCGCATCTGCTGTGGTATGGCTGTTGACCACCTCAAAGTTGATTCCTGCACGTTCAGCCAGCGCCACAAGCACCTGTGAATCCTTGCCGCCAGAGTATGTGACCATGAGCGGTTTCTTGTACCGATGCTCGGATAGACGTGCAGCGTCCTGCAACCGTGCAATTGCAAGCTGTTCCTTGTCCATTAGCTTCACCTTTCTCTCAGCTCTTTTTCGACCTGTTCTGACTTTGCGGTGATGTAATCTGCAAACCCGTCAGGGGTCATGTCCCGAACCGTCTTCATTCTTCGCTTCTCTCCTTTGATGGTCTCTGCGGGTACTGCCACTCCACCACATGGTGGATGGTGCCGCCATAGTCAGGGTTCAACCAGCCATCAAAGCCGTAGCAGTCCTTCATGTAGACACCGACCTTGTAGCCCTCCTCTTCCGTGTACAAGAGAAGCTGTTCGCTCACGTCGCACTCAAGAGTGCCATCGCATTTATTCTCGTCCACCTCGTGGTGCAGCAGCGGGATCTCGCTGGCTGGGTGCCAGTTCAGGCAGGTGCATGCAGGGTGTGCGGTAGGTGCCAAATTGACGAGTTTTAACACGTGCTTCAGCGTGGTTGCCACAATGTATGTCGAGGCTGCTTCACATTTCTCAGCCTCAATAATCCATTTTTCAAGATGCCGAATTACATCCTCCGCATAGATCAGTCTTTTCTCAGCCATGTGTCAAAACCTCCGTTCTCTTGACATGGATGTCCCGGTACTCCGGGTAGTGGTCGCCCGCCATCTGGCAGGCGTGAAATTCTGCGGTCTGCGGGCTGCTGGCGGTCAGACGGTAGGTCAGGGCCGCGTCTCCTACCGGGCCGCTGCACAGCACAACAACATGATATTTAGGCACTCTTCGCCTCTCCTTTCTTGCGCAAAGGCCTGCGATTTGCAGCGTTTTTGAGGAAATCGGGGGCTTTTGCTGCATCTTCTGGGGGGC
>ENA-OPXQ01000525-OPXQ01000525.1-human-gut-metagenome-genome-assembly--contig:-NODE-525-length-24845-cov-1.896894_pt1 | contig 24845 bp, 19 predicted proteins | sample MGYA00241769_ERZ502042 | MGnify/ENA primary metagenome ERZ502042 (study PRJEB25962, sample SAMEA2041934) | human gut metagenome | biome: human gut; feature: human-associated habitat; material: faeces...
CCGCCAGCGGCAGCCGTAGGACTAAAAGCATTAGTAAGCACTGTGGAAATAGCTGCAGGCACCTGATCTGCAAATATAAGTAAAATACCTACGGTAGTAACGACATATAACAAGGCCATAAAAGGAACGATTTTACCTGCTACGCTGGCGATAGATTTAAGACCGCCAATAGTAACGACAGCAACCAGCACAGTCAGCGCAATCGCAGTATAAATAACAGGAATGCCAACAGACAACTGCGTGATCTCAACTATAGCGTTGACCTGAGCAAAAGTACCGATACCAAAATAAGCGCACAACACACCGGACACGGCAAAGAAAACAGCCAGCGGTTTATAAGATTTACCTAAACCGTTTTCAATATAATACATAGGTCCGCCGGCAATATTGCCATTAGCGTCAACTGTACGGTATTTTACCGCCAAAAGACCTTCGGCATATTTGGTAGCCATACCAAAAAATGCCGCCAGCCACATCCAGAACAAGGCACCGGGACCACCTGCTTTGATAGCAGTAGCAACACCGACTATATTACCTGTACCGACAGTAGCTGCCAAAGCTGTACACAATGCTTTAAAACTGTTGACGTCGCCGTCACCATCATTTTTAGCCGAAAAAATCAATTTTAAAGCCATTGGCAGTTTAAGCACCTGCAATAAATTCAAACGCAGGGTCAACCAGATACCGGTACCAACCAATAATACCAATAACGGCGGTCCCCACACAAAACTGTCGATCTCATTCAAAAGCTCCAACATAAAATTCTCCCTCTTCCCCTTATGTGAAATGAAAAACTAAAAGCCCACCGGAATAACGACAACTCCGGTGGGCAAAAAAACGATATAAGTACTCCCCTGCCTAAAAGGCAGCGGAACTACTGCTATTGCTCTGTCCATTGGCCTGAGAGATAAGAACATCAACGATATTCGTGCACCTTCGGCGCCCATTCAAGGGACTCTCCAGAGTTGTGTCCGCATACGGTTCCGCCTGATTTCCAGGCACCTGAGAGTTTAGCTCCTTCGGTAGACGCATCGTCTTCTCCCATATGTTTCATCCACACATTATTCACTTGTGATGTTAGTTATTATAGCAGATAGTTTAAAAAAAGCAAGTACTTTTGTATTGTATACATGTATTCAATTGACCAAAGTATCGAAATAGCCTGCCTCTATCAGCTTCGCCAAAGCCAGCTCGCCGCCCTGCGGTTTAAAATCAGCTGATAAAACAGGTGCCGCCAGGCCCTCTGCACCAAGCGACATGCCGACAGCACGGGTATTATAGCCTCCGGCGACTGCTTCCACAAAATGGGGCAGACAGAACCCGCCCAAAACGCCCGCGATCAGCAGAACTACGAATACTTTGAGACAACGATCACTCAATTTACCGTATGTCATACTGTATCACCGTCCTTTACTATCTTCATTATACAAAAATATTCACTTCTGTGAACATTTTGAAAACTACAATACTGCTTTCATTATCTACAAAATTATTTTTTCTGTGGTTTACTTGTGTCTTACAGTTTTAAAGCTAAAATAATCTGCTAAGATAAATAAAAAGGAGGTATACTATGAAAAATCCTAACGGTTATGGCGGCATCAGCAAACTGCCCGGCAACCGCCGCAAACCCTATCGTGTACGACTGACAGCAGGCTGGCAGTATCAAACAGATGGCAAACCACTGCAAAAATATCACACACTTGGTTACTATACCAGCAGACGCGCTGCCCTAATCGCACTTGCCGACTACAACAAACGCCCTTACGACTTAAATCTGCAGCATATCACTTTAGGCGAGCTTTACAACCAGTGGTATGACAAACATACCGTCCGCCTTTCACGTTCCTCACGCTGCAGTTTTACGGCAGCCTGGAAAAAATGTACTGATATTGCCAACGAACCAATCAAAAAAGTAAAAAAAGCACAAATGCAGGCAGTCCTGGATAATAATCAGCACCTTTCCCCCAGTGTGCAAACGCGCTTAAAAACTATTTTCAACGGTATTTTTCGTCTCGCACTTGAAAATGATCTTATCAACGTAGACTATTCGCGTTATCTGGAAAAGAACGCTACTGCCAAACAAACATCCCGCAGTATTTTTACTCACAGTGAAATCAAATGTTTATGGAAAAATCTTGAACTGACACTGCCGCTTGCTGACGGCAGCCGCCATCATTACAATGACGTCAGGCTGGTCGATACGGTACTGATCATGCTTTACAGCGGTATACGCATCGGCGAACTGCTGGAAATACAAACGGCACATATCGACCTCAAAAAGCAGATTATTGACCTGCACGGTACTAAAACAAAAGCAGCACACCGTATCCTGCCACTGCATAAAGATATCGTGCCGCTTGTCGCCGCCCGTATGCACGGTAAATATCTGATCGAAACAGAAAATGGACAGCCAATAATCTACGATACCTACAAAAAACGTTTTTTTAACCTGTTAATGTCAACATTAAAAATGCAGCATAAGCCCCATGACTGTCGTCATACCTTTATCAGCGGTATGGACTCATGCGGGATCAGCGCCGGCAGCGTTATTTTAAAACGCATAGTTGGTCACGCCAATGCCGATGTCACTGAAAGCTACACTCACAAAAATATCCGGCAGCTTTTAACTGCAATCAACAAACTAAAATATTGATTTGTGTCTTACCAGAGTCTTACAAAACGTTATAAATTTAATAAATAACCCCTGCGTTTAATAAACGCTCAGACTGCTGATACTAACTTAATGGAAATTATTAAGCCTCTTGAATTTTATTAAAAACAGAAAAGGTTTCACTTTGGTGGAATTGGTAGTAGTAATCGCTATCCTCGGTATCCTGGCAGGCCTTGCCATTCCAAGATTTATGAGTGCTACTGAAACTGCAAGAGGTGCAAGAATCATTGCTGATATGCGTACTCTTGAAAGTGCTGAAACATTATATAATGTTGAAAAAGGTGTTTATACTGACAGTATGGAGGACTTGATTAACAATGGTTATCTTGCTGCAGAGCCTATTCCCCCCCAGGGAGCTTATATTATTCCTGAGTCTGGTGTCACTGGTACTAATAGTGAAGGATCTTATGGTTTAGCTCTTACTGCTGCAACTGACACTAAAGTTGCAGGCGTAGCTATTACTTTAGGTACTGGTAAAGATTTAAAACATTTCTTGACTAAACCGACTACTGTTAATCCTTGATTATTTTCTAAATTTATTTAATAAACAGATAGGAATATTCCTATCTGTTTATTTTTCATCTAATATTTTATCAATCAGCATATTTTACTATTAATCGTATTATAAATATATGTTATAATTATAATAAATAATATAAGTTGCGAAGGTAAAAAATGAAAAAGCTAAAAGGTTTTACTTTAATTGAATTAGTAATAGTAATAGCTATACTTGGTATTTTAGCGGGTATTGCTATCCCTAGATTTATAGACACTACAGAAGCAGCCCGTGGCGCTAAATTATTGGGTGATATGCGTACTATCGAAAGCATGGCTTTAGTTTATGCTGCAGATCACGGCGGTCAATATCCTAAGGTTAGCACTACCAACTCCGGTTTTAAATTCGAGTCTGGTTCCGAAAAATTTAATGATTATTTCTCTGGTGGTTATCCTTTACCGCCGCAGGGAATAATTTCTTTTCAAGGCAGTGACGGCAATACCTATCGTTATGATTTATCTGATCGTCAATATTATTATGGCTATAATAGCCAAAAAAGGGATGGTGTGGATTTTCCATTTGCTACCTGTGATGGCAAATCTATTTATGAATTTTTAACAGGTCAAAAAGGCAATAACGGCGGAAGTCCTATTTCTGTAGGTTCCAATAATGGCATAAATATTGATGTGGCTAATGGAATTGCCGAAAATGTAAGCCAAAGCATCACAGATGCAATAAACTCTGGTAATATTAAAAATTTTGGACAGGGAAACATTGATTCTGAAGCTAAAGGTGAAGGTACAAGAACTGCTATAATAAACGCATACCTGAAAAATCATGGTTTTAATTTAGATAAATACAGCTGGTCAATCCGAGGAACAGATACGAGTGATTATACTTTATACGTTTATCCCAAATTGACTGCTGCTGGATTTACACAGGCTACAGTTTATCAGGTTACAAATGGCGTTATTGGTACAGGCCAAACAAAAACTGTAGAAGTAATTTTCAAAGATGGTATTTTACGCTTACCTTAGAAATAATAAAGACTGTTTTTAAACATAACAATCCCCGCTGACATAAATAGTCAGCGGGGATTGTTTCATTTGGCTTCGATTTTTGCGATATTACTTTGATACAGGCCGATACTGGCAAGAGTACTTTCGATCTTAAACTCATCTTTTTCACGCTGCAGCAAAATGTTATAAACGTGCTCAAAACGGGAAAACATATCGTGTTCAGCAGTACAGAGATTCAGATAACCGATGTCGTGTACTGCCTGAGAAACCAGTTTGTTTTCGTAATGAGGTTTTTTATAAGGGTTCAACTGCTTGCAAGCTGCGTGCCATGCTTCTGCGGCAGTCAGTTCACGCTGTCTGGTTTGATGTTGCAGCAACATTCTGGCCGCCTGCACAAAAACAGCAGGCTTAGGCGGATCAAAGGCGGTGTTTTCAATAACATACATCGCCGCAGCCTGCGCCACATCCAGCGGAAACTGCGCAATAAACGGATACCAGTCGTTTACGACTTCGCTGCCGTTTCTTACCAGCATAGGGAAATAACGGCCCAAACGATCAATGATCTTGGCTGCATCCTGCAGCGTGACCTGATTATTCATGGCAGCCTCCCTGCGCTAAAGCACGGATTTGTGCTGCACCAGCAGAAAGTACGGGTTTGGCTTGTTGGGAAAAGGAAGTAAAAGAAGAGTTTTGATAAAAATTATTTTTCTTATCTTTCTCTTCTTTCTTATTCTTCTTATTAGATGCAGAGCCTTTGCAGTTGCTTTGCATTGCCTTTGTAAGGTCTTTGCATTCAGCTGTGCAACGTTCGTCATCAAGGTACTGGTAAGCTCCCCAATTCACGACAGTCAGCAGGCGTCCGGTCTTTGTAGATTCGTTTGCTAAAAAACCAAGTTTTACAAATCGGTCTAAAGCTCCTCTAACATTACCTGCGTTGACACCTTTGCCACAACGTTCGGCAATATGCTGTAAGCTGGTAATAGTCTGTCCGGGCTGCACGCTGAACTTTTGCCCCTGCCATTCCCATTCGGCGGGAGCGAAGTTGACCATAGACAGCAAAGTAAGAAGAACAGTTTTTTGGATCGGAGTAAATTGTTTCCAGATAGGTTTATCCCAAAGTTCGCGATAAATCTTAAAGAAGCCATTGTTAATGGACAGCACCTCAATTTTTTTTATTTTTGATATAAAAAACAAGGGATTCCCGGCTGGCTGGGTGTAAGAATGTCTGCTTGCAGGCACACTGCCGCTTAAAAGCGTTTTTTTTCTGGCTAAGGCTCACCGTTGCACAATGCTTGTTTATTGCCGTTGCATAGGATTTTATAACGTCGCCGCTTTAGTTTGCCATCAGTCAAATTATTTTACACGTTGCTCAGCGTCTTGTCCTGTTTTTTGAAGCCTTGCCGCACAAGCTGTGGTTTGAAGGCAACCTGTTAAGTATGCGCTTGTTAACGGTGTTTGTCAAATAAATTAATAAGTTTACTAATTATATCTCACTAATATGAAACCTCCTCACAAACATATGCTAAACAATGTTTGTGAGGAGGTTCTTTGAACATTAAACTAAAAACTAAAATTTATTTTGAATTAGTCAAGATTTTATCAATTTAATACACAAGCGATAAGTTACCAGTTCAAGGTAACCTGTTAGGTATGTGCTTATTAAATTAATTTGTCAAATAAAAATAATATACCTGAACTAGTAATAATATATTTATTTTGTTTTGTATGCACTGGTTAGTTCGTTAAGTGGATAATCCATACCACCGTTATCTAGTGAAACGAGTAAATCTCTGGAAGAATTATCAGCATGGTTTAGAAAATAATAAAATGCATTTTCTCTTACGTTAATCTCTTTATAATATCTACTTGCGTTAACAAAAATTGCTTTTCCTACTGGTGGAACTGGAGTTTGATCCAAATATCCTTCTTTTACTAGCATAGGTATAATATCCTTATCATAAGTAATTGAACCATGAGAAGTGTTGATTTCTTTTTCTGCCATACCATTTTTTACTAGATAAACAGTATATGCTTCTTGAATAGTTGTCATATCAGCTACAATACGTGCACCTCTTGCAGTTGCCTGAGCATCTGTATAATATGGAATTGCAATACCTGCTAAAATGCCAATGATAGCAATGACTATTACCAATTCAACTAAAGTAAAACCTTTACTATATTGTCTCATAATACCTCATACCTCCGTGAAATATAAAGGGATTGTCTGTTTTAGACAATCCCTAATGTTTTAAAGTTCACTTTCATTCAGCTGGTTTAGTTTGTTGATCTCCACCTAAAAGAACCGTTAACGTATAACTTGAACCACTAACACCTGTAAGATTGGTAGCACCGGTTAATGTAATTGTTCCTGATGCACCATCTGCTCCTGCAGTATAAGTATATGCCGCACCATCACCAGCAACACCTTCTGTAGTACCGCCACCTTTTTTTAATACTTGGGCGATAATAAATTTACCAGTTGGAACACCAGGCCAGTTACCTTGGACTAAATCAGCAAAATCGTTTTGTGCAGTTGGGTATTTAGCATTTTTGGCATAATAAATCATTTCTGCCGATTGGATGGTACGCATGTCAGCTACGATTTTTGCGCCGCGGGCAGATGCAGTAGCATCAAGAAAACGCGGAACTGCGATACCGGCAAGGATACCGATAATGGCGATTACTACTACCAGCTCCACCAAAGTGAAACCTTTTTGGTTTTTAATAAAATTTTTCATTGGATTTCATCCCTTCTTAATATAGCGTTGCTACTATTATTTGCATAATAATATAGCCGCTATTTTATTTATATTTTAATAATAACTCTTTTTTAAACTTTTATCAAGTATTTTTATCATAAAACTTTTATTTTATTTATAAGCTTCCTACTTTTGTAACTATTTCAAACATAGGCAGTAAAAGAGCTACTGCCAGCGTACCGATAATGACGCCTAAAATAACTATCAGGATCGGGTCCATGATAGTCTGCAGTCTTCCGATAGTATCATCCACCTCGGCGCCGTAGAAGTCGGCGACCTTATCAAGCATGGTATCCAGAGCGCCGGTTTCTTCGCCAATATTTACTAAGCTGATAACGATTGGCGGAAACATACCGCTGGCTTCCATAGGATCTGCCAAAGTACGGCCTCGCCTTAAGCTGCCGCGGGCCTGATTAAGTACTCTTTCAGCCTGCAGACTTCCTGTAGCCTTGCTGACAATGGTCATAGCGTTTAAGATCGGCACGCCGCTGCGTGACAAGCTGGCAAAAGTACGGGCAAAACGTGTAATGATGATTTTGTTATATAAGTCTCCGAAAATAGGTACTTTCAAATAAACACCATCACGCCACAGGCGAAAACTTTCTTTAGTACCGGCCCATTTATAAAGCAGAAACAGGCCGATCAGTGCGGCAATAACCAAATACCAGTAATGGCCAAGGAAATTGCTGATGCCGATAACGACACGGGTGACAAATGGAAGTTCGATTTTAAGCTGTTCAAACAAGCCGACAAAAACCGGCATAACGAACATCATAATAATAGCAACCACAATAGCAGCTACCGATAAAACTATTGCCGGATAAATCATAGCTGATTTAAATTTGGCATTCATTCGATAATCTTTTTCAAACTGTGCTGCCAAACGATCCATAACGATTTCTAAAATACCGCCGGCCTCGCCTGCTGCTACCATGTTAGTCATCAGCTCGGGAAAGACTTTAGGGAACTCGGCCATAGCTGCCGACAATGCTTTACCTTCACGGACACTGGTAGTTATCTGCCCTAAAACAGTACGCAGACGCTCTTTAGCAGATTGCTGAGTTAGTATCTCCAGCCCTGTTAAAAGCGGCACACCGGCTCCCAGCAGAGTTGCAAACTGGCGGGCAAAAATCGAGATGTCATAAAGATTGATACTTTCCTCAAAAAGTACTCCCGAAAACAGCCCTTTCTTTTTAGAAGCTTCAATACCAGCCACATACATGTCCTGTTTACGGATAAAGGCGGCTACGGCAGCTTCGTTAGGGGCGTTGACTGTGCCATAAACTACGGCACCATCACGTTTACGTGCTTTATATTTAAATTGCTCCAAACTGCGGTTCCTCCTTTAGCTTTATAGTCCATGCATATAGCGTTCTAATGATAATGGGTCATAACAGCGTTCTTCCGCTATACTGCGGTCGATCTTATTTTGACGTACCAGCTGCGCCAGATAGGCATCCATACAAATCATCCCGAATTTGGAACCGGTCTGGATATATGACGGTATCTGATGTGTTTTGCCTTCGCGGATCAAGTTCCGCAGCGCCGGTGTGGCAACTAATATTTCAAAAGCAGCCAGACGTCCGGTTTGTTCGCGATTCATCAGCAGCTGCTGGGCAACGATGCCCTGCAGGTTGCCAGCCAGCTGAATGCGGATCTGCTGCTGCTGGTGTTCGGGAAAGACGTCGATGATACGATTCACTGTCGATGCCGCATCCTGAGTATGCAGAGTTGCCAAAACAAGATGTCCGGTTTCGGCAGCAGTGATAGCGGTGGCGATAGTTTCAGTATCACGCATCTCGCCTACCAGAATAACGTCAGGATCTTCACGTAATGCTGCCCTAAGGCCATTGGCAAAGCTTTTGGTATCACTGCCGACTTCGCGCTGGTTGATAATGCTGTTGATATGGTTATGCTTATATTCGATCGGGTCTTCCAGAGTGATGACATGATCTTTACGGTGTTTGTTGATTTTATTTATAACAGCCGCCAGTGTCGTTGATTTACCGCTGCCTGTAGGCCCTGTCACCAATACCAGACCACGCGGCAGCATGGCAAGGTCGCTGATAACGTCAGGCAGGCGCAGGTCCTCAAAGCTGGGTATATTATTGGAAATCAAACGCAGCGCTGCTGCCACACAGTTACTCTGCTTAAAAACATTGACACGAAAACGGCATACATTTTCAATTTCATAAGAAAAATCAGCTTCGCCGTTATCAAGAAACTGCGTGCGGCGCCGATCGTCCATCAGTTCCATGGCCATATTATAGGTATCCTCACGGCGCAGAAGTTCTTCACCCGCCTGCCGCAGCACGCCATTGACACGGAACATTGGCGGCAAGCCTACCGTTAAATGGATATCCGAAGCGTTGACATCAAAAGCGTCACGCATTAACTCTTTGATCACTTTGTCATCTCCTTACGCATACGCTACGCGCAGCAATTCTGAAGCAGTTGTCTCTCCATCCAATACTTTGCGGATACCGTCTTCTTTCATAGAAGTAACGCCATAAGAACGTCCGGCAGCAAAAATTTCCGTATCGGGAGCATTTTTCAAAATCAGTTCCTTCATTTCAGGAATGATAGGCAGAACTTCATGGATCGCCATACGTCCGGCATAACCGGTAAAATTACATTTACCGCAGCCGGCACCTTTATAGAGTTTTACTTCTTCATCAAGTGCAATACCCATATAGGCCCTTTCTGCCGCGTCAGGAGCATAGGTTTCTTTGCAATGCGGACAGATACGGCGCACCAGCCGTTGAGCTACGACACCTCGCAAAGCGGAAGCTACAAGGAAAGGTTCTACACCCATATCGATCAGTCGCGTGATCGCGCCTGCAGCATCGTTGGTATGCAGGGTACTGAAAACCAAATGACCTGTCAATGCGGCGTGAATGCTGATACGAGCCGTTTCAACGTCACGAATCTCACCGACCATGATTATATTCGGGTCTTGACGCAAAATACTGCGCAGTCCGTTGGCAAAGGTAAGGCCCGCTTTATTATTGACAGCTACCTGATTGACGCCTTCAATACGATATTCGACCGGATCTTCAACAGTAATGATGTTTTTATTAGGATTGTTGATATTGGTGAGCGTAGAGTACAGAGTTGTCGATTTGCCGCTGCCGGTAGGACCTGTGACAAGTACGATGCCATAGGAAGAGTTGAACAGACTGCTATACAGCTCCATATTCTTCGCTGTGAAAGCCAGATCATTGATATCAATAGAAGCCGCCGTTTTATCAAGAATACGCATAACGACCTTTTCACCTAAAATAGTCGGCAAGGTCGAAATACGCAGATCAATATCACGTCCACCCTGTTCAATATTGATGCGACCATCCTGCGGCAGGCGTTTTTCGGCAATATCCATTTCCGCCATGATCTTGATACGCGAAATAATAGCGCTGTGGCTGTTTTTCGGCAGTGTTACCGCATTACGTAAAACGCCGTCAACACGAAAACGCACCCTCGTATCATCCTCCTGGGGTTCGATATGGATATCACTGGCCTTATCTCGGACAGCCTGCTCAATGACGGAGTTGACGATTTTTATTATCGGCGCGTCCTCACTGCTGTCTTCAACTCTGCGAATGACAGGAGCAAAAGAATCTTCTTTCAATTTGTTGAGGCTGCCGCCTACGCGGCCGCTGACACCATAAAAATTATTAATGGCGTTAATGATATCCTGCTGTTCGGACAACACGATAGAAATGTCACAGCCACTGACCATGCGCACATCATCAATCGCATAGAAATTTGTCGGATCGTTCATCGCTATCGTCAGACGGTTGCCATCTTTTTTCAGCGGTACTAAAGTGTAGCGCTCTGCCAGAAAGATTGGTACTGCCGCAACAGCTTCCGGCATAATTTCGATATCACTCAAAAACATATATGGTATGGAAAGCTGTTTTTCTAAAGTTTTAAGCATTTTACGCTCAGTCAAAAAATTCAGACTGATCAGAGTCTCACCAAGTCTTTTGCCATTTGTTTTTTGTTCAGCCAAGGCTTGATCCAGCTGGGACTGCGTTATTTCTCCCGAGGTAACAAGAATCTCGCCCAAGCGTCTTTTCTGAGTTGCCACGTTGTTCTCCTCCATTTTAAATATTGCCAATAACACGGTTATCTTAGTTTTTTTATTGCTTTTAAAACAAATAATACACCTATATTATTTTATATTTAATTATACTACGCTATGTATTCTAAAACAAACTTATTTTAATAAAAAGAATAAGAATATTTATTTGCTTTTTTTCATCTTGTGGTATAATAAGTATATTAAGATTTTATAATTATCAGTTTAATTTATATTGGAGGAATTATTATGCGAAAACAGCAAGAGAAAACTGATCGTTTGTCACTTATCATTCTGGCAGCCTTTCTGGTTTTGAGCACCTCGCATTTCATGTGCCGCTTTGATGCCAGTGGTTATATAGAAGGCCTGTTCGAAAAAGCATGGGCCGGACAAGTACAGTCAGCAGCTCAGGTTCAGCCTGCTGCAGCAGTTGTACCTGCCGCAGATGCTTTAGCTGCGGCACCAAAAGTACAAACTATAGCCCGTAATCCTTTTATGGCTCCGGCAGCAATGCTCAACAAGCCAACTGTGCATCCCGGTGCAGTTATCGGAGGCGGTGCACCTGTTTATGCAGCTCAGCCTGTTTTACGCGGCATCATCAATAACGGCGTCAAACAGCTGGCCATTATCGAATTTAACAACACCAGTAATTATTACAAAGATGGTCAAAGCTTCGGCGATTATACTGTTGCCGCTATCGGCATCGATTCTGTTGACCTGAGCCATCCGCAAAATCCGCTTCATTTGACCCTAGGGAGGAATAACTAATGCATTCTTGGAAAAAATCGCTGCGAAGCACTACTCTCGCCGCACTTTTGGCCTTCAGCAGCACTACTGTTGCTTTGGCCGCACCTAACGTTACCTTAAATGTGCACGACGGCGAAGTTCGCGACGTTTTGACTGCTATTTCCGCTCTTTCGGATGCCAGTATCGTTACTGACGAATCTGTTAAAGGTAAAATTACTATTGCCTTAGATAATGTGCCGTTCAACACTGCTATCAAGCTTATCACCAGTGCCAAAGGACTGGCATATCGCATGGTCGACGGCGTTATTTTGGTTTCCACTCAGGAAAATCTGAACAAGTTCAACGGCAGCGTCAATGTTTTTAAGCTGAATTATGCCAAAGCAGAAGATGTTAAAAATGCTTTGAATGATATTCTGGAAAGTGAAAAGAAAATCAGTATCGACCCTATCACCAATTCTATTCTGTTCAGCGGCAGCAGCACAGACGAAGAGCGTGTACGCTCGGCAATCAAAGCGATGGACGTTGCTACCAAACAGATCACTTTGGAAGCCAAGATCATTTCTATCAACAAAGAAGACAGTAAAAACCTGGGCATCAACTGGAATTGGGATAAGATACCACAGAACAGTGAGGACAGCAATAACAGCAGCAATAACGATGATGATGAAGATTTCGGCGGCGTAGTTCACTTTGGCGCCAGCTATGAATTCCGTTTTAATGCGACACTCAACGCACTGTTTGCTAATGGCAAGGCCAAAATTTTAGCGACTCCGCGTATTATCACCGTTCCCGGTAAAGAAGCAAGTATCTTTATCGGTGACCATATTCCTGTTTTGACTGAGAAAATCGAAAACGGTATTACCGTCAACACTACCGAATATGTAGATGCCGGTATCAAGCTCACCTATACTCCGCTCGTCAGCGAAGACGATATGATCACCTCAGCCGTACATACCGAAGTCAGCACGCCGACACTGGTTTCTGAAATCAAAAATTATAAGATCACTAGCCGTACTGCCGATACTTATGTAAGAATGCGCAATGGTGAAACACTGATCATCGGCGGGCTGATCAATGAAGAAGAGCAGAAAAATATTCAGAAGATCCCCTTCCTCTCCAATATTCCTATTTTAGGTGAACTGTTCAAAAACCGCAGCACAACTAAAAATAAAACTGAGGTTATGATGATCCTGACGCCGCATATTACAGAAGCAGGCGCATCCCCGGCTATTTATGACACTCAGTCCCTGGAAAATGAATTTAAGGATTTCGATGATAACAGATTCCTGAAAGATATCAAAAAATCCGAGCGTTCTCAGGCTGAAGCTAAAATCAAAGCCCAGCAGAAAGAACTGGCAAAGGAAATGAAGGAACTGCAAAAAGAGTTTGGCGACGATAAGACCAAGGCTCCGCAGTCAGGTTCGATGCGTGACCGCGTCAACCAAATCTTAAACGAAGATAAATAAAAAGTAAGAGCTATCGCAGTAAAAGCGATAGCTCTTTTTGTCTGTCTTTTTATATATTTTTATACCTGTCAGCTATTGTTTTGAATTTACGTACCTCTGCTTCAATATCATCTGCTGCCAAAATCCCGCTGACAATAGCTGCGCCGTTGACACCGGTTTGCAGTACCTGTTCAAAATTGGTGCTGTTGACGCCTCCGATACCGACAAGAGGTGCCGTAATAGCCTGTCTGATACTTTGCAGTCCGTCAAAGCCTAAATAACCGGCATCATTTTTGGTAGTGGTGCCAAACACCGCACCGCAGCCCAAATAGTCAGCACCATCCGCAAGCGCTTGCCTGGCTTCTTCAGGGTTATGAGCCGATGCGCCAATAACTGCCTGCTCGCCTAACAGCCTGCGCACTACAGTAACCGGCAAATCGCTTTGCCCCACGTGCACACCGTCTGCCTGAACAGCCAACGCGATATCAAGCCTGTCGTTGATCAGCAGAGGTACATGATAAACAGCACACATTTTTTTCAGCAGCAGCGCCCGTTCAAGCAGCACACGACTGTCAGCATTTTTATCGCGATATTGCAGCAGGGTCACGCCGCCTTTAAGTGCGGCTTCAATGCAGGCAGCGAAATCACGTCCCTGCAAAAATCCGGTATCTGTTACCAAATATACACTGTAATCTATTTTCAGCTTCATTTTCTCCATCTCACTGCTTCCGTTCCGGGTCCAAATGCAGCACGTTCCATTTTGTCGTAACGTGATAAACACCGTCAAACAGCCTTGTTTTAAACATTCCCGGTCCGTCTTTTGTTTCCATAAACCCTGCGGCCAGTTCTGCCGCCTGCCCCATTATGACTATACCTAAAGCGGCTGCCAGCAATGGGTCTTTTGTTACTGCAGCGCAGCAGGCACATAACGTCGTTGTCATACAGCCGGCTCCTGTGATCTGCGTCAGCAGCTCATGTCCGCCAGTCAGAACTGAAGCCTGTTTCCCGTTGCTGACATAATCAGTAACGCCTGTAACAGCAAAAACACAGTTATATTTTTCCGCAGCGTCCTTCGCTACCCTTAACCCATCAGTCACATTGCCATTTGAATCTACGCCTCTGCCTTCAGCTTTTTCTTCCAATAATGCCAGACATTCAGCGTAATTACCGCGCACGATAGTTACCAGCCCTTCGTTTAAAAGCTTCAGCGCAAAAACTAAACGCAGCTTGGACGCCATAACTCCTACAGGATCTAAAACTACTGCGATGCCTTTATTTTTAGCTGCTGCAGCCGCTGTTTCCATTGCCTGCATTTTTGCTTTGGCAATAGTTCCCAGATTCAATACCAATGCATCAGCATTAGAAGTTATTTCAACTACTTCCTCCGCTTCATCGGCCATTACCGGCGAAGCTCCTGCACACAAAGTGATATTGGCGCAGTCTCCCGCCGTCACATAATTAGTCAAATGATGGATAACAGGCCTTTTTTCACGTACAGCATCAACGATCAAGCCAAATTGCCCTTTGATGACCAAACTCATTTTAACCAGCCTGCCTTTCTGTACAAATCAACAAAATGATGTGTCGGGCCACAGCCGCCGCCGATCGGCAAACTGTATTCTATCGCTTCTGTTACATAAGCCTTCGAAGCCGCAACGGCATCCGCCAGGCTCAGACCCTGGGCAAGGTTTGCCGCCAGCGAACTGGATAATGTGCAGCCGGTACCATGCGTATTTTTTGTGTCGATGCGATCTCCCATAAACCAGCGTTCTGTACTGCCATCAAACAGCAGGTCATCAGCGCTGCCGTTCAAATGACCACCTTTGACCAAAACAGCTTTGGCACCCAACTCTAAAATACGTTCGGCAACAGGTAGCATTTCTTCCTTCATCGTCACCTTCATACCGCTGATAACTTCTGCTTCCGGCAAATTAGGTGTTACCAGTGTTGCCAATGGCAGCAGCTCTTGGACCAGTGTCGCACAGGCTTCCGGTGCCAGCAGCGGATAACCGCTTTTAGAAATCATTACCGGGTCCAGCACCACGATCTGTGGTTTATAATAACGCAATCTATCGGCAATCGTTTTGATGATTTCCGGCCTTGATACCATACCTATTTTTACCGCATCAACGCGTATATCGTCAAATACCGCATCGATCTGCGCCTCGATCACCCCAGCGTCTATATCCTGCACCATCGTCACACCCTGTGTGTTTTGCGCTGTTACAGCAGTAATAACGCTCATACCAAAGGTGCCATGTGCGGCAAAAGTTTTCAAATCGGCCTGTATTCCGGCTCCGCCGCTGGAATCACTGCCTGCTATCGTTAATAAATGTTTCATTTCTTCTCCTATCTGCAGACTGTCTTACTAAAATCTTCAGATTCAGTACCGCAAGCAAAACGGGCACGGGCCTAAGAGTAAGCACCATGCCCGTTTAAATTATAAAATTAAAGAACGCTTTTTACTTTAGCAACCAGATTCTCAACAGTAAAACCATATTTTTCCATCATTACATCGCCAGGTGCCGACGCGCCAAAACGATTGATACCCAAAACATTGTCTTCACTGCCGGTATAACGGCTCCATCCTAAAGTAACGCCGGCTTCAACAGCAATCTTCGGCAAACCTTCAGGCAAAACGGAAGCTTTATAATCTGCGCTCTGCATTTCAAAAGTATCCCAGCTGGGCATCGAAACTACACTGACTGCAGTTCCTTCCTTAGCCAAAACAGCCTGCGCCTCCAAAGCCAAATGCACCTCGCTGCCGGTAGCAATAAGCACCGCTTTTGTTTCTCCCTGTCCCGGGTTCAGCACATAAGCGCCTTTATAAGCATTTTCGTGAACGATTGCCGCATATTCGTGTAATACCGGCAATTTCTGACGGCTCAAAAGCAATGCCGTCGGTTTATGTAGATTCATACAAGCCATTTGCCAGGCTGTAGCAGTTTCTAAAGCATCTGCCGGACGGAATACAGACAGTCCCGGAATCATCCGCAGACTCATAGTTTGTTCGATCGGTTGATGAGTTGGGCCATCTTCACCCAAAGCAATACTATCGTGCGTTAAGACAAAAATGGAACGTAATCCCATCAAAGCTGCCATACGGATCGCCGGACGCATAAAGTCGGCAAAAACAAGGAACGTACCACCGAATGGAATAAAACCGCCGTGCAAAGCAATACCATTAAGAACTGTTCCCATAGCATGTTCGCGCACACCAAAATGAATATTACGGCCGCTGCGGTCTGTTTTCGAGAAATAACCGACATTTTTCATCACAGTTTTATTAGAAGGACCCAGGTCGGCACTGCCGCCAACCAGATTCGGCAGCTGCATAACAAGCTTCTGCAGGATATCGCCAGAAGCTTCACGGGTAGCAGTTTTAGCAACATCTTTAAAGATCGCTTCCAAATCGTGCAGATTTACCAGAGCATTGCCGCTGATACGTTCTTCAAGTTCCATTCCCAATTCAGGATAAACAACTTTATAATCAGCCATCAATGCTTCCCAGGCTTTTTGATCGCCTTCGCAATCTTCAATTTTATTTTTGAAATACTGGCTGACAGTCAAAGGCACATAGAACGGTTGACCAACAGGCCAGCCGGCTTTTTCTTTAGTCAGTGCCAAAGCTTCAGCACCCAAAGGCTCACCATGGCAGGAAGCACTGTCCTGTTTCGGGCTGCCATAACCGATATGAGTACGCACAATGATCAGACTGGGATGCTCGGTATCTGCCTGAGCTTCTTTAACGGCAGCTTCCATAGCTTCAATATCTTCTGAATCAGCTACACGCAGCACCTGCCAGCCATAAGCCTTAAAGCGGGCTTCCACATCTTCAGTGAAAGCGATATCGGTAGAACCTTCAATAGTAATTTTATTATCATCATAAAGGTAGATCAATTTACCCAGACCCAAAGTCCCTGCCAAAGAAGCAGCTTCGCTGGCAACGCCTTCCATCAGGTCACCGTCGGAAGTGAGTCCATAGGTATAGTGATCAATAACAGTAAATTCAGGCTTATTATATTTTGCTGCCAGCATAGCTTCGGCAACAGCAAAACCTACACCCATTGCAAAACCATGTCCCAACGGACCTGTAGACGCATCAACACCTGCTGTATGACCATATTCAGGATGCCCCGGAGTTTTGCTGCCCCATTGACGGAAGTTTTTCAATTCCTCCATCGAAACATCGTAGCCGGCCAGATGCAGCATTGCATACAACAAAGCGCTGCCATGTCCTGGCGACAAAACAAAACGGTCACGATTGAACCAGTTAGGATCTTTTGGGTTGTAGTGCATAAAACGGTCCCACAAAGTATACATCAACGGCGCCGTGCCCAAAGGGAAACCAGGATGTCCCGATTTAGCCTTTTCTACCTGGTCAGCCGCCAAAAAGCGTAAAGTATTAACAGATGCATGATCAATAGCCTGCATTTACTGAACCCTCCCAATAACTCATAGTAATATATTAATTATAGCATAAGTTGAAGAAATAAACATCGTGTATTTTCCTGTGTTTTTTATCTTTAGCGGCTTTTATAAGCTTATTCCTTATTTTATTCTGCCGCTTCACTATAATTATAAAACTCACTTTATCTTTATAAGCGTGATTTTCAGTTAAAATAAAATTTTTTTAGGGCTAGCAATAAACATCATAATAGTGTATACTAATACACGTATTACAGCCACTATTATCATATACTTTATTTATATAGTGTCACTATTGCTTTGTACCTTTGCAGCTTAATCACAGTTATCCTGTAACAGGACATCTCCGACTGCGGTATATCATTTCAATCTGTATACCTTGACGTCGTTAGATATATTTTTAATTATTATTTTATTTCTCGGAGGTGTCTTGATGTTAATGTTTTTAGGTTTTATCGTTTTGATAGCCTGCCTGGTGATCGGCGTTCGCCGCGGCGGTATCGGTCTGGCTACTATTTCTGGTATCGGCCTTGTTTTCTTTATTTTTGTTATGGGCCTGAAACCCGGTAAACCACCGGTAGACGTTATGCTGACAATTATGGCGGTGGTTACCTGTTCAGCATTTTTACAGGCTTCCAAAGGGCTTGATGTAATGCTGAAATATGCTGAAAAATTCTTGCGCAGCAACCCCAAATATATTACTATCCTTGCTCCGCTCACAACCTGGCTGCTTGCCGTTTTATGCGGCACCGGACATGTAGTTTACGCTATGTTCCCTATTATTTACGATATCGCTATCAAACAAAATATCCGCCCGGAACGGCCGATGTCTGTTGCTTCCATTGCTTCACAAATGGGTGTCTGCGCTTCGCCTGCTTCGGTAGCTGTTGTTTCGGTAGTTGCCATCCTCGGCGCTACAGATCACCCTTTCGGAGTTATGCAGATTCTTTCTATTTCCATTCCTGCTACCTTCATCGGTGTTGTGATAGCTGGCCTTTGGAGCATCAACCGCGGCAAAGATCTTGATAAAGACAGTGAATTCCAGGAAAAAATCGCTGATCCTGAACAAAAAGAGTTTATTTACGGCGGCCTGCAGGAACAAAGCCTTTTAAATATTATCCTGCCTAAAAGTGCCTATCAGGCAGCATTAGTTTTTCTTCTGGGTATCGTTGTGATTGCTATCTTTGGCAGCTTCCCACAATTATTGCCGCACTTTCCCAACGCCAAAGGCGTTTTGAAGCCGTTTTCCATGACACCGACAATCCAGCTGATGATGCTTTCTATTGCCGCTGTCATTATGATCCTGTGCAATGTTAAAACTTCGGAAGTCGCTTCCGGTTCTGTTTTTAAATCAGGTATGACCGCCATTGTTTCAGTTTACGGCGTAGCCTGGATGGCCGATACCTATTTCGGTGCTTATCTGCCCGTAATGAAAAAATCCTTAAGTGACATCGTACTTACTTATCCCTGGATGTATGCGATCGTTCTGTTTTTGGTTTCCAAGCTGATCAATTCACAGGCAGCGGCCGTGACCGTCATCGTACCGATGGCATTAAGCGTTGGCGTCGATCCCTTAGTAATAGTAGGTTTTATGCCGGCAGCTTACGGTTATTTTGTTCTGCCGACTTATCCTTCCGATCTGGCCTGCATCGGCTTTGACCGTTCGGGAACAACACATATCGGTAAATTTATCATCAATCACAGCTTCCTGGTGCCGGGGCTTATTGGCGTAGGCAGTGCCTGCTTTGCCGGGTATATGCTCGTACATATGGTATACTGATCTAATAAGCTTTTGACCCAATCTGTAACAACAAAAGAGTTTATCTCAATAATTGAGATAAACTCTTTTTATTTACTCACACCAACAGCAACGCACAAGCATAAAAAAGCGGTTTGCCATTTTAGCAAACCGCTTTCAGCTTAGTTTTGCAGAAACTACATAAATTATTGAGATTCCTTAGCTTCGGCAATGATCTTTTCGGCCATTTTCATCGGTACGTCCTCATAATGGTCAAACTTCATTTCAAAAGTACCCAAGCCCTGAGTCAGAGCACGCAGGTCAACCGCATATTCGGAAATCTCGGCATAAGGAACCTGCGCTTTTACGCAGCCCATACCGTCTTCCAAACTCTGCATACCCAAAATACGTCCGCGTTTAGAGTTCAAATCGCCAATAACATCGCCCATCATTGATTCGGCGCAATAAACATCCAAATTATAAACAGGCTCCATTAAAACAGGTTTCGCCTGTTCCATAGCTTTTTTGAACGCCATATTGGAAGCGATCTTAAACGCCATTTCTGAAGAATCGACAGTATGATAAGAACCGTCAAGCAGCGTAATGCGAACATCGACTACCGGATACCCGGCCAAGATGCCGTGTTCCATGGACTCACGCATACCTTTTTCAACAGCCGGAATATATTGCCGCGGTACAGCACCGCCGAAAATCTTGTCAACAAACTCAAAGCCTTCTCCTGGCGGCAAGGGTTCCATCTTGATCACAACGTGACCATACTGGCCATGTCCACCGGATTGTTTCTTATGCTTGCCTTCAACCTCCGCCGTTCCGCGGATAGTTTCTCTGTATTCAACGATAGGCGCACGCAAATCGGCTTCCACACCGAATTTACGTTTCATACGCTCCATAATGATCTCGATATGCTGATCGCCCATGCCACTGACCAGAGTTTCCTTCGTCACACTGTTCTTAGTAACAATGATAGTCGGGTCCTCGTCCATCAAACGGTTCAAAGCAGTGGCGATCTTCTCTTCCTCGCCTTTCTTTTTAGCGTAAATGGCACGAGTATACATCGGCAGCGGGAATGCGATCGGCGCAAACAAAACAGGTGAGTTCTTGTCACTGAGCGTATCGCCGGTAGACGTAAACTGCAATTTAGTAGTAACGCCAATATCACCGGCAACAACTTCCTTCATCGGAATCTGAGTTTTGCCACGCATCGTAAAAATACCGCCAATACGTTCTTCTTTTTCACGGCTGGCATTATAAACCATGCTGTCACTCTTGATCGTGCCCGAGAATACTCTAAAGAAGCTCAAACGGCCAACAAAAGGATCAGATGTAGTTTTGAAAACCAAAGCTGCCATAGGTGCGTTGGCATCGCGGATCTCTTCTTCTTCAGTTTCCGGATTCGTAACAACAAAGTCATTCAGAATAGCCGGATAGGTAAAATCGATAATCGCATTCATAACGCGCCCCAAGCCAATATCTTTATATGCGCTTCCGCAAAGGACAGGGAAAATAATCGCTTGACGAATGCCCTTGATCAGGCAATCCATAATTTCCTCATCGCTGATAGTTTCGCCTTCCAGATAACGCATCATGCAGTCATCATCAGCCTCAACAGCAGCTTCGACCATTTTTTCATGCGCTTCTTTGGCATACTCCAGCATATCTTCAGGAATGTCCATTTCGATGGAATCGTTGCCGTTAGCTTTATAAGCCTTCATTTTGTAGAGGTCGATAACGCCGCAGAAATCGGCTTCCTTACCGAGAGGTAATTGCAGCGGCAATACACGTTTACCGATCTTAGCACGCAGGTTGTCAAGGATACTATCAAAATCAGCATTTTCACGATCCATCTTATTAACGAAAATGATACGCGGCAAATGTGCTTCTTCTGCCAACTTCCAGCACTGCTCAGTGCCAACCTGCACGCCCGAAGTAGCGCATACAACGATCAAAGCGCTGTCAACGGCACGGAAAGCGCCTTTGACCTCGGCTACAAAGTCGGCAAAGCCTGGTGTATCAATAAAATTGATTTTGGTATCACGCCATTCAACAGGCGCCAAAGTTGCATTGACAGATACGCCGCGTTTGATTTCTTCCGGCTCATAGTCAGTGGTGGTAGCCCCGTCTTCTACCTTGCACATTCTGGAAATTGCTCCCGAACGATACAGTAAGGCTTCGGTAACAGACGTCGTTCCAGCCCCACCGTGACCCACAATGGCCACGTTTCTGATCCTATCTCCAGTATACTCTTTCATGATTACTCCCCCTTGTCCTACAAAATTTGATGTTATTACAATTCGCTGGTTACAAGGGCTTTTCCTGCATTTTAGCTGAAATTTAAGAATTTACCGTTTTTAAAACAACAAAGTGTAACGCAAGTAACAATAATGAAAAATGTATCTGCATTCGCAAAAGCTCTGACCAAACTTATAATTTACCCGTAAAAAAAGCGCAGAAGCAATCTCTGCGCTCAAAAAACTGTCTTCACTCTGTTTTTATACCGTCACCTTCGATCGTTACTTTGACCTGCTCTTCTTTGTCACTGATGCGGCTGTCCGTAACACGCCGCTTGATACTTTGCTGTTCCGGCCTGTTTTCCCGCTCGGCAACAGCAAGATTGACCAGTGCATTCTGATAGATACCTTCCTGCGGCAAGTTAGAAAGATCAGGCGGCTGCGGCGGTTTATCATTTTTATTGACTACCAGCGCGGCAGCATTGCTGTCTGCCTGTTTGATTTCATAATTAGCCAGCGTCTTATCCAAACTGCCGTTAATAGCAAATTTTCCCGCAGTTTTACCATCTGCGTCAGTAGTAAAATGCAGATCACTATCAAGTTCTACACCCAAATCTTCCCAACGTTCACCGCCAACTAAACCGCTGATAGAACCTGTAAAATCAGGCAATACTGAATTCGCATCTATTTCAAATCCATCGGCTGTTACAGTCAGCTGCGCTTTATTGATAATAAATTTAGTCCCATCATTGACGATTTCTATATCATAGCCGTCCTGCCCGGAATACAGTAAATCATTCAAATCATAATCACCGGCGTTCTTTTTAGATCCCACCAAAATACCGTCTGCCAACCCACTCAAACCGGCATTTTGTTCAGAACCATTGTAAACAGTATCGCCCCCTGTAATAGAGTCTCCGTCAATAGTGATTTTTTTCAAAAACCCTTCTAAAAGCGGGTCTGTGTAACCGTTATAGAATTTCCAGGAATCTTTGGAAGCTGTATCTAACCCTTTTTCAAAATCTTTACCAAATTCTGCCAGAGTGAGCAACGTACCACTACCAAATTTTTTATAACCTAAGATTGTATCGCCGCTTCTGACTGCATAATAGGCATTAGAAACAGCACCGCTATTTTCAACAACAATAACATTTCTATAATCTCCACCTGAAACTTTACCAATATTATAAACGTTTTTTATTTCGCCATCATTAATTGCAGCAATACCACCAACATACTCACTACCGTTACCATTAATAGTACCTGTATTATAAGCATTACTTAGAGTCCCGCTATAATTTTGGCCTACGATACCACCAACATTATATCCCATACTATCAACAATTCCACTATTATAAACGTTATTAATATTACCGCTATCATTAATCCCAGTAATTCCGCCAGTTACCGTATCATAACCCTTTCCTTTAATCTCGCCTTTATTGTATGAATCAAAAATATCTTTTATATTCTCGCCTACTATTCCGCCAAGATAATCACCATAACCCGTAACATTCCCATTATTAAAGCTGTTCTTTATGCTACCTTGGTTATATCCGACAATTCCACCTGTAGACGAATAATCACCTTTGCCTGTAACTACACCGTTATTATCAGAATAACTGATAACACCGTCGTCAGCATTATAGCCGGCAATACCGCCAATACGGGCACTGTCATTGTTTTTATCATTTACTATGCCGCTATTATGTGCATCGATTATAGTACCATTGTTATAACCCACAATATCGCCAATATTGGCACTGTCATTTTGGCTGCTTATTTCCATTCCATTATTATAAACATTTTTTAATGACCCAAAATTTTCCCCTGCAATGCTGCCAACGCTCCCACCCGAAGAACCAAAATGACTGGTATCAAACTGTGTTATACTTCCACCCTGCATAGTAAGATTATACACAAAAGCATTTGTATTTAGGACATCAAATAGCCCCGCATTACTCTGCGTTCCATCGGCAGTATTCATATTGATATACAAATTTTTTATACTAAACCCAGCACCATCCAGACTGCCGTTAAAGCCGCCTGCATCAGCTGGAATACTTGTAAAATTACCAATGGGGTCAAATCCACTGCCGCTATTCCAGCTTTGGGTCATATCGGCTTCAATATCATTGGCAAGCATATAATCACCCTGAACGTGATTGCCCTTTATATTCTTATCGATAACCTGCAGTTCATACACATCATGTACCAGCATAGCATCAGTTATATTTTTACTGTTACCGCTCAGATCCTGCACAACAGCACCAGCTAAAGCAGCACTGCCTTTAGTGCCGCCGCCTTTGCTGTAATCGCTTACTGCATGTCCGCCAGATGCGCTGTCTCCAACATCTATTGTCGTTTTATCTGTAACTTCATAACCTACTGTCACTTTATTCTCAGCACACAGAGTAATATTGCCATTACTGGCTGGTTTTAGTGTATCGGCATTGAGCAGCGAAATATTATCGCCTTCCAGCAAAATTTTATCGGCAGTCAGCTCACCCAGATTAATAATATCGCCACGAACCTTTTGTGCAGCTTCAGTACCCAATGTACTAAAAGCCTTACCGTCAAAGCTCTTTCTGTTGTCTATCGTCCGGGTCGATGCCGTCAGCTGGCCAACATTGACACTTGCTGTTGCCCCAAACAAAATACCGTTGGGATTAACTAAAAATACATGCACACCGCTGCCGTTGATGTTACCAAAAATCTCGCTTTTCGTATTGCCTGTAACATAATTCAACACAGCCTGCATCCCACTAAAATTAACCGTTTCTCCCTGAGCCACGTTAAAACTGTTCCAGTCGATCGCCACATTACCACTGCCAGTAATATTCATCTGATTACCGCCAGGTGTACCTATGCTGCCAGTTCCCGCCACTACCTGCCCGCCCTGCGGCAACGCATAGCTCCAATTAGGCAGCAGCAGCATTCCACCGCTCAACACCGCTGCCAAAATCCGTTTATGCAATAATAATTTCTTCGTCATGCGTCCACATCTCCTTCTGCTGTTTTTTAAAACAGTTTATAGGCTAAAAACCATACCCGACCGTTTTTATCGTTTTCTTCGCTTTGATAAACTTCGCCATTAAGCTTGCGGGCATAATCAACTCTCAAATAATAGTCATTTGGTCTGGCATATTGCACGCCAACTCCCCAGCCTGCCAAGTTCCGATGATCGCCTATATTTTTATTTAACTCTACCT
>ENA-OPXQ01000532-OPXQ01000532.1-human-gut-metagenome-genome-assembly--contig:-NODE-532-length-24680-cov-2.736284_pt1 | contig 24680 bp, 20 predicted proteins | sample MGYA00241769_ERZ502042 | MGnify/ENA primary metagenome ERZ502042 (study PRJEB25962, sample SAMEA2041934) | human gut metagenome | biome: human gut; feature: human-associated habitat; material: faeces...
CCAGGTGGGCAATGTCGAGATTCCACAGAAGGCATTTATGAGCGTACTGAAGCTGGATGATAAATAAATGAAAGCATTAGAATTATATATTCATATTCCTTTTTGTTTACATATTTGTAACAGAGTCAAAATATCCCCACATACTTCGCCCAACTAAAGAAATTCTCGACCGTTAACCGGAATTAGCCCCAAATCGTGCATAAAATGCGCTACTGTATTGCAAAACGTTGGTTCGTTGTGTATAACCAGCCATAGCAGCGGGCGGCGTTTTGATGGTTCGGATCGGATTGTCTCGACATATGTCCGACTGAACATTTCTTTGTCCTATCTCATAAGGAGGATGGCATGGCTGATTCTATGTTCCACCAGCCCGTTATGGGTCGTCGCGCCTTTGTTGGCGGCACCCTCGCTGCGAGCTCCATGGCTTTTCTTGCCGCATGCGGCAAGAAGGGCGGCGACACTTCCGGTTCTGAGTCCGGTTCGACGCTGAACTTCTACATCAACAACCCGGTCTGCATCGACCCCTACAATGTCCAGGAGGACCAGGGCACTCAGGTCGAGTACCAGCTCTTTGACGCTCTGACCTCTTATGACGCCGAGAAGGGCGAGATCGTTCCGCTGGCTTGCGAGTCCTTCGAGGCCAACGACGACGCCACCGAGTTCACCTTCAAGATCAAGAAGGCCAAGTTCCACAACGGTGACGACGTTACCTCCAAGTCCTTCAAGCTCGGTTGGGAGCGTCTGGTCAACACCAAGTCGGCCATCGCTACCGAGTATGGCCCTTCCGAGGTCTCCTATCACCTTTCCATGGTCGAGGGCTATGACGATCTGCTTGCCGGTAACGCTACTGAACTCAGCGGTGTTACCTGCCCCGACGATGAGACCCTCGTCGTCAAGCTGTCTTCCGCTTACGCCGACTTCCCCTTCGTCGCCTCTCACCCGGCTCTGGCCCCGGTTCCCGAGTGCGCCGAGTCCGATGCCAAGAGCTTCTACCTTGCACCGGTCGGTAACGGCCCGTTCATGATGGACGGCAAGTGGGAGGATGGTCAGGAGATCAACCTCAAGAAGTTCGACGATTACTATGGCGACAAGGCCAAGATCGATGGCATCCACTTCCAGGTCATCAAGGACATGGAGACCGCTTACAAGGAGTTCCAGGCCGGTAACCTCGATGTCTGCGACGTTCCCGTTGCTCAGATCGACGCCGCCAAGAAGGATCGCGGCGTGTCCAAGGACGGCTACACCATGGGTGACGGCGAGCGCATGCTGCTCGGCTCCGAGCCTTCCACCTACTACCTGACCTGCAACAACACGGCCGAGCCGTTCAACAACGCCGACCTGCGCAGGGGTATCTCCCTGGCCATCAACCGTGAGGCCATCTGCAAGACTATCTTCAAGGGTACCCGTACCCCCGCCGACGGCATTGTTCCTCCGGGCATCGATGGCTACAAGGAGGGCGCATGGGAGTTCTGCGCCTACGACGTCGACAAGGCTAACGAGTACCTCGACAAGGTTGCTCCCGCTGGCGCTAACGGCGATCGTGGCATTAACGTGACCCTTTCCTACAACCAGGATGGTGGCCACAAGGAGATCATGGAGTCCATCATCGGTGACCTCGCCAAGGTTGGCGTTACCGCTGTCTCCGATACCCCTGAGTGGTCTGCCTTGCTCGAGCAGTACCAGAACTTTAACTATCAGTTCGGTCGTCTGGGTTGGATTGCCGACTACCCGATCATGGACAACTTCCTGTATCCGCTGTTCCACTCCGACTCCCTCGGTGGCGACAACCGCTCCGGTTACAACAACCCCGAGTTCGACGCCAAGGTCAACGAGGCTCGCACCACGGTTGACGACGAAGAGCGCGTTGCTAAGATGCAGGAGGCCGACGCTATGGTCGCTGCCGACTGCCCGGTCATCCCGGTGATGTTCTACACGCACACCATCGTCGGCTCCGATCGCATCAAGCACCTCTATGTCGATCCGCAGAAGCACGCCGAGCTGGGTACCGCTGAGCTCGCCTAAGAGTTTGCAGCTTCCGTGAGGGTCAAGTATTTACGTAGACCTCATGGGAAACATACAGTTCTCCCTAACCTGGGGTAAACTGGCTGATGGTAATTTTGGGATGCCGGTCTGGCGATCGGCATCCCATTTAGGTTAATCCCTAGATAGGGGAGTGGTATGGGTAAGTACATCGTTAAACGTGTGCTTCAGTTCATCCCGGTATTTTTGGGCGTTACGCTGATTCTGTTCGCCCTTCAGAATATCGTGCCGGGAGATCCGATCAAGCTGATCGGTGGAGACAAGGCTCTGTCCCCCGAGGTGGAGCTTCAGCTTCGCGTCCGCTATCACCTGGTCCAGTCGGACGAGGACGGCAACGCGATCCTTGACGAGAACGGCGACCCCGTTCAAACGTCGCTCGTGGACCGTTACTTGTATTACATGAACGGCCTGCTTCATGGCGATCTGGGCAATTCGTATCAGCGCAAGCTGCCGGTTACGGAAATCTTTGCCCAGAAGTATCCGTATACGGTCAAACTTGCCGCGTGCGCCATCGTGCTCGAGGCAATCATGGGTATCGGTGCGGGTATCATTTCGGCGGTAAAGCGTTATTCCTTCTGGGATATTTTGGTAACGCTCACCACGTCGATCCTCGTTGCGGTCCCGGCCTTCTGGCTCGGTATGTTGCTGCAGCTGTTCTTTGGCGTCATCCTCAAGGACGCTACGGGCGGTGCAATCTCCATGCCGATCTCGGGTGCCGGCGGTTCCAGCTCTCAGTATCAGGATTGGATGCACTATGTGCTTCCGACCATTACGCTGGCTTCGGTTTCGACCGCTTATGCCGCCCGCATTATGCGCTCGCAGCTGCTTGACGTCATGAACCAGGATTACATCCGTACGGCAAAGGCCAAGGGTCTCTCCAATCGCGCGATCATCGTCAAGCATGCGCTTAAGAATGCACTCATCCCCGTCGTTACCTATATTGGTGTCGACTTTGGTGGCATGCTTTCGGGCGCCATCCTGACCGAGACGGTTTTTAACTGGCCCGGTATCGGCTATGAGGTCTATCGCGCCATTAGCATGCGTGACTGGCCCATCGTTATGGGCGGCGTTACGCTCATCGTCGTCGTCGTCATGGTGATTAACCTGCTCGTCGACATTAGCTATGCATTCCTCGACCCGCGCATCCGCCTTGGCGGTCCGTCGGATAAGGCCTAAGGGAGGTACGTCTCATGCAGGAAACTGATTCTCAGTCTCAGGAGCAGGCTACCGCCACCAAAGCCGCATCTGCTCCCGCCAAGTCCCGCACGCTGTGGGGCGACGCTTTTAAGCGTCTTCGCAAGAACAAGCTCGCCGTTATCGGTGTCTGCTGGATCATCATCGTCGTTGTGGTTGCCCTGACCGCAGATCTGTGGGCTAAGCCCTGGCTCGGTTCGCCGACAGCTTCCGACTCGACCACCATGGCCGAGACGTCGCTGCTGGCTCCGTGTGCCGAGCACCCGTTTGGCACCGACGCCCTTGGTCGTGACATTCTCGTCCGCGTTATCTACGGTGCGCGCGTTTCGCTGTCCGTCGGAATTATGGCCACCGCGATCTCCACGCTGATTGGTCTGGTCATGGGTGCTCTGGCCGGTTTCTACGGCGGCATCTGGGATACGATCATCATGCGCTGTGCGGACATCTTCCTGGCGTTCCCGTACGTGCTGTTCGTTGTCGCCATGATCGCCGTTATCGGCCGTGGTCTTCAGAACGTCTTTATCGCCATCGGCATTCTTGGCTGGCCTTCGATTGCGCGCGTCTTCCGCTCTGCAATCTTGACGGTCAAGGAAAACGACTATGTTGATGCTGCGCGCGCGATGGGTGCATCTGATGCTCGTATCGTTGTACGTCACATCTTCCCGAACTCCGTCGCCTCCATCGTGGTCTACGCGACCATGAACATTGGTGGCGCCATTCTGACCGAGTCCGCTCTGTCCTTCCTCGGCATGGGCGTTATTCCGCCTACGCCTTCGTGGGGCTCCATGATTCAGGACGGTCAGCAGTATCTTCTGACTGCTCCGTGGATGATGATCATGCCCGGTCTGGCAATTCTCTCGACGGTGCTCGCCTTCACCCTGTTGGGTGACGGTCTGCGCGACGCCCTCGACGTCAAGATGAAGGACGCATAAGGATGAAGAAGAACAAGAACTATGTGGACCTGAAGGACCAGCCGGTTCCCGAGGGCCAGCATCTGCTCGAGGTCGATGACCTAAAGATGTATTTCCACACCGAGGATGGCGTCGTTCGCGCTGTCGACGGTGTCTCCTACACGCTCGATCGCGGCGAGACCCTGGGCGTCGTCGGTGAGTCCGGCTCTGGTAAGTCCATGACCGCCATGACCATCATGGGCCTCATCTCGATGCCTCCGGGAAAGATTGAGGGCGGCGACGTTCGCTATCGCGGTCGTTCTATCCTCGAGATGACTGAGGAAGAGATGCAGCACATTCGCGGTAACGATATCGCGATGATCTTCCAGGATCCTATGACCTCCTTGAACCCGGTCTATAAGATCGGCAAGCAGGTGGGCGAGGGCCTTCGTCTGCACCGTGGTTACTCCAAGCAGGAGGCGCTCAAGCGTGCCACCGAGCTTCTGGACCTCGTTGGTATTCCCGAGCCCGAGAAGCGCGTCAATGAGTATCCGCACCAGTTCTCTGGCGGTATGCGTCAGCGCGTCATGATCGCTATGGCTCTTGCCTGCGACCCCGATATCCTGATTGCCGACGAACCCACGACGGCCCTGGACGTTACCATTCAGGCTCAGATTATCGAGCTCATGCAGGAGATGCAGGAGAAGAACGGCAACGCCATTATCATGATCACCCATGACCTGGGCGTCGTTGCCGATATGGCCGACAAGATCATGGTTATGTACGCCGGCCGTCCCGTCGAGTTCGGTACTGCTGAGGAAATCTTCTACGAGAGCCGCCATCCCTACACCTGGGGTCTTATCCGCTCCATCCCGGAGCAGGCCATCGAGGAGAAGAAGCCGCTGACGCCGATTCACGGCAACCCGCCTTCGCTCATGAACCTGCCCGAGGGCTGCGTGTTCTCGCCTCGTTGTCCCTATGCGACCGATAAATGCCGCAAGCAGCGCCCCGAGCGCGTTGTCACCGAGTCTGGTCATTACTCTGCGTGCCACTACTCCGGTGACCCCGAGTTCCTCAAGAACGCTCCTGAGACGTCCCGTACGCGTAAGGATTCCAAGAAGGGAGGCGAGGCGTAATGGCAGATACCAACGAGCGTACTCCGCTGCTGAAGGTCGAGCACCTCTCTAAGGAGTTTCCCGCTGAGTCCGGCATGTTCGCCAAGCGCTTCTCCAAGCGTGTCGTCTCTGCTGTGAATGACATTTCGTTCGAGATTTATCCGGGCGAGACCTTTGGCCTGGTCGGCGAGTCTGGTTGCGGTAAGTCCACCACGGGCCGCACCATCATGCGCCTGACCAAGCCGACGGCAGGCAAAGTGTTCTTCCAGGGCAAAGACGTTGCCGAGATGAGCAAGCACGAGATCAAGGACATGCGTCGCGAGATGCAGTTCATCTTCCAGGATCCCTATGCTTCGCTCAACCCTCGTATGACCATCGGCGAGATTGTTTCTGAGCCCATGACCATTCATGGCGTTGGCACCAAGGAAGAGCGTATCGAGCGTGTCCGCGAGCTGCTGGACGTCGTCGGTCTGAACCCCGAGCACATCAACCGCTATCCGCACGAGTTTTCGGGCGGTCAGAGGCAGCGCGTCGGCATAGCGAGAGCTCTTGCGGTAAATCCGGAATTTATCGTATGCGACGAGCCTGTATCGGCTCTTGACGTTTCAATCCAGGCACAAGTCGTCAATATGTTTGAGGATTTGCAGACCGAGCTCGGTCTCACCTACCTTTTCATAGCGCACGATTTAAGCGTCGTAAGGCATATTTCAAACCGTATAGGCGTAATGTATCTCGGCAAGCTCGTAGAGCTCGCCGACAGCTACGAGCTTATAACACACAGCGCGCATCCATACACTAAGAGCCTTATTTCGGCTATACCGGAGGCGGACCCGATAATTGCACGCTCATCTCACAGAATTCCTCTTGAGGGCGATGTTCCGAGTCCTCTGAATCCCCCGAGCGGATGCCGTTTCAGGACCCGTTGCCCGTATGCCGACGGCCTTTGCGCCGAGAAATGCCCGGAGCTTCGCGAAATCTCGGCAGGCCATTTTGCAGCTTGCCATCACCTTGACAAGGTAAAATAGTTGTTTATTGTGCATCTGGAGCACAATGGATATATTTTTAAGCAGCGCGAGTTGCTATAAGAAGGAGATGTATTTAATGAAAACCAAAAGACTTATTGCTGCGATACTCGCAGTTGTCATGTGTCTGTCGGCAATGGCACTCCTGAGTTCATGCGGCAACAGCAAAAAGGACGACGCCGGTATAACGGTTCAGATAGGACCTAACCCCGAAACGCTCGATCCCGCTCTTAACAATGCTGTTGACGGCGGCAATATGCTCATCACGCTCTATGAGACACTTCTCATAATTGATGAGGACAACAAGGTTCAGCCCGGTCAGGCTGAAAAGTACACTGTAAGCGAAGACGGTCTTACTTGGACTTTCACAATGCGTGACGGTCTTAAATGGTCTGACGGCACCGAGCTTAATGCCAAGGACTTTGAGTATACCTTTAAGCGCCTTACAAACACAGAGCTTGCCGCTCCCTATGCCGAGACTGTTATCGGTATGGTTGAGGGCTATCAGGACGCTATCGGCAATCCGGATAAAGACGGTAAGCCCACTACTACTCCCGATCCCGACAAGCTCAACGTTGTAGCAAGCGAGGACGGCAAAACTCTTACAGTCAAGCTTGCTTACCCCTGCTCTTACTTTGACAAAATCGTTGCATTCGGCACTATGAGCCCCGTACAGAAGGCTACCGTTGAAGCTAACGGTGACTCTTGGGCTACAAAACCCGATACTTATGTCTGCAACGGTCCGTACATGATTACCGAATGGACTCCCGGTGAGCGCATTGTATGCAAAAAGAACCCGAACTACAAAGGTGGTTGGGATTCAAAGCGCATAGTTAACAACAAGCTCACATTCTTGCTTCTCGAAAACTCAAGTGCTTCCTTCACCGCATACAACAGCGGCGAGGCTCAGCTCATTAAGGATGTTCCCACCGAGGAAATCCCGACTCTCAAGAAGGCTGCTGACGGCGGAGATTTCTATGTTGACACCATTCTCGGCACCTACTATCTCAGCATGAACCTTAACAAGGCTCCCTTCAACAACAAGAATGTCCGCAAGGCTCTTAACCTTGCAATTGACCGCGACTACATTGCAAACACCATAATGCAGGGCACATACTCCCCCGCCTATAACTATGCAGGTCCCGGCGTTGTTGATAACGAGGGTATGTTCTTCGATAACGCAGTTAAGGAAAACGGCGGAGAGACCTATATCAGCAAGGATTATCAGGCTAATCTCGAGGAGGCTAAAAAGGCTCTCGCAGAGGCAGGATATCCCGACGGTAAGGGCTTCCCGACCATCACCTACTCAACAAACGATGCAGGTTACCACAAGGCTGTTGCAGAGTATCTCCAGAGTGCTTATGCTCAGCTCGGTATCACTATGAAGATTGACATTGTTGAATGGTCTTCATTCACTCCTCAGCGTCGTGCAGGCAATTACGATATGGCCCGCAACGGCTGGGTAATGGACTATAATGACGCCTCAAATATGCTTGAGCTCTTCGTTTCTACCAACGGCAACAACGACGGTAAATACAACAGCTCTGCTTTTGACGCTGACATTGCTAACTCTAAGGTTGCAGACTCCGCAGCTCACTTTGCGGCTCTCCACGCGGCTGAAAAGACCATGATGGAAGATTACGCCTGCATCCCCGTTGCTTATTACAATGACTTCTGGCTCCAGAAGCCCGAGCTTAAGGGCGTATGGCACAGCCCGTACGGCTATTGGTACTTCCAGTATGCTACCCTTGAGAAGTAATTTCTCTTAAGACACTAAGCACAAAAACAGATCGCCCGTATCGTTTAAGGTACGGGCGGTTTTTATATGCTTGAAAAGATAATAGCCGTATGTTAAAATCATTTTGTACCGAAAAGGCATAATTTTTTCAGATAGGAATGAATAAGATGAGTGTTATTGACAGATTTTTAAGATACGTCGAATTCGAAACGACCTCAAACGAAAACAGCGAGAGCATACCGTCAACGGAAAAACAAACAGTTCTTGCGGATTACCTTGTAAAAGAGCTGAAAAGCATAGGTGTAAGTGACGCTTACCGTGATAAATACGGTTATGTTTACGGACATATACCTGCGACAAAAGGATTTGAAAAGCTTCCCAAAATCGGATTAATTTCTCATATGGACACATCCCCCGATGTCAGCGGAAAAGACGTCAAAGCAAAAATAATAAAATTTGACGGCACAAATGCGCCGATGATAGATGCCAAATATTCGGGCGAGGATATTATAGTTACCGACCGAACAACGCTTCTCGGCGCGGATGACAAGGCCGGTGTTGCCGAAATAATCGAGGCGTGCCGCGAAATTTGCGATGACGCAGAGCTTTGCCACGGCAAAATTTCAATTTGTTTTACACCCGATGAAGAAATAGGCAGAGGCGCCGACAAGTTTGATTTTGAAACTTTCGACGCGGATTTTGCATATACCGTTGACGGCGGAGAGCTTGGCGGAATAGAATATGAAAACTTCAACGCGGCAGGTGCAAAAATAACCTTCAACGGAGTCAACACGCATCCCGGCTCAGCTAAAAACAAGATGAAAAACGCTGTTTTGTATCTTGCTGAATTTATAAATATGCTTCCTGCCGCCGAAACTCCCGCGCACACCGAAAATCGCGAGGGATTTTATCACGTTTCATCGGTTAACGGCAACGAAAGCAAGGCAACTCTTCATATGATAATCAGAGATCACAACAAGCAAAGCTTTGCAAAGCGCAAGGAATTTATTACCGTACTTGTTGAATTTTTCAACCGCAAATACGGAGAAAACACGGTTTCGGCTGAAATTAAAGACAGCTATTACAATATGCTTGATGTCATTAAAGAGCATATAGACATAGTAGAACGAGCAAAAAAAGCAATGCGTAAAGCCGGTGTGGAGCCGCAAATCACACCGATACGCGGCGGAACCGACGGTGCAAGGCTTTCGTTTGAGGGTCTGCCCTGCCCCAACCTTTCAACCGGTGGAATGAACTTCCACAGTATTTATGAAGCAATACCTGTAAATGCTATGCTCAAGATGGTTGAGGTCATTAAAAACTTAGTAAGCGAATAATTGAATAAAGAAAAAGTCCCGTGAAGTTTACTCTCCTTCACGGGACTGCTTTTATGTATTATTTTTATAACTGCGGTATTCTCTTTCTATCCAAGCCATTAACAGATTAACTATCCGCCTTTGCTCGTCATAAGACAATTCTCTGCCCTTTTCTACATGATACCACTTATTTAAACACCCTCGACAGCAGCAGGCGCAGGCATGCTGAGCCTTAAACACGGGGTGACCGCGCATCGGCGTTTGCTTGCCGTCGTTTGGTATAACCGCCGGTGCAAGACGTTTCTTTATAAAATCCTGCGCATGGCTTTTTACGGTATCCAAGCCTTTTTTGTCGATGTAATTTATGTCCTCGTCGGACAGATGAAATTTAGCTCTGAAAGCAGATTTTTGAAGCCTTGCGAGTGCTTCGTCAACAGTCAACCGAAAACTCCTCTTTTCAGTAAAAATCAAGATAAGCATACACCCTTTTGACTGCTTTTGCAATGACTCGTTTTTTGCTCGACAGCAGAATACTATCTTGACAGCTTCACTTTTTTCATCATAACAGCCGAATACACAAATACAACGGCTTCTGTTATAGGCATTGCCCACCAAACTGCATTTCCGCCGAAAGCAACAGGCAATAAAAGTATCAGAGCACCGCTTATTACAATACCTCTTGCAACGGATGCGATAAGTGATATCTTGGCTCTCATAATAGCCTGGAAATAGTACGTTGAATAGATATTGAACGGCAGCAGTACAAATGAAATCGCATAAATTCTGATTATTCCTGGAGCTATTGACAGCACCTCGGGAGTGGGCGTCATAAACAGCTTTATAAACACCTGCGGCATAGCCATAGAGAGAACCGTCCAAATTGCTCCGAAAACGGCGGCTGTTATGATATTGTACTTAAGCATTGTCTTAATTCTGTCTGTAAGTCCGGCACCGAAATTACGCGAAATTACGGGCTGTGCCGCCTGACCGATACCGTAAGAGCAGCACTGTACAAGAGTGCCTACAACAACTATTACTCCGTAAACCGCAAGTGCGTCCGTACCGAGATACTCCATTACACGGCGGTTAAACAGCATTGTGGCTATGCCCATTGCCACGTCAACTATAAATGAAGAAAATCCGTTGACGCTTATCATTTTAAAGCTGTTAAGTATTCTGATAGGCTTTACGAATTTCAACGTATTCTTTTTGCCGATAAAATGCGTAAGCATCACAAGAACGGACATTGAAGCTCCCATTGCTGTTGCAATTCCCGCGCCTTTAATTCCCATATCCAATGTGAACACAAAGAAATAATCTCCGAACACATTGAATATACCGCCGAAAATAACGGCTTTTGTGGCTCTGCCGGGGTCACCGTCATTACGGAGAAACGACGAGAGCAGATTTATAAATACATATACGGGAACAGTAAGCTTTGGGGCTACCATATATTCTTTGCAAAGCGGCATAAGTGCGTCATTTGCGCCGAAAAGCCTGAGAAGCGGTTCCTCGCAGACCCACACCAATACCCAAAGTAACAATGCCCATAAAACTCCGAGTATAAATGCAGAGGTAAAATATCCGTTTGCCTCTTTTACGTCATCGCGTTCTCCCCTTGCGACGGCATAAATCACCGAGCCGCCTATACCGCACAAAAGCCCAAAGCTGTATATAATATTCCAAATTGGGGCAATTACCGCCATTGCGGCAGAGCCGTCCGGTCCGTGATACTGCCCTACCATAGCCATATCCACAAGTCCGTAAATACACGCTATCAGTGCACTTCCGAATGAAGCTATAAAAAATTTGCGGTAAAGCTTACCGACATTATCCTTTAAAAGATCCATACCTACTCCTTGAATATTAAAAAAGACCGGATATGGAACGGGCATTTCAGCCTGCACCTTATCCGGCTTGTTATTTCCATACGATAACCAGCCCTCCGAGTGAGCTATTGTATTGTATCAACTTTTGTAATCAAAGTCAAGAATTTTCAATGAGGAGGAAATTGAGAAGAGCATTACAGCCCATTTCAATGTCATTGTATGCTTTGTCAAAGTCGCCTGAATACCATGGGTCGGCAACGTCAGATTTACAAAATAGAAACAAATATCCTTTTACATCTAAAAATAGTATTTAAAATTATTAAATACTATATTGACAAATTTGCAATCTAATTATATAATGTAAACATAAGAGGTGATTGTAAATGAATAAACTTATTTCAAAATGTCCCGCATGCCACGGAGCGTTACAGATTACTACCCTGCGGTGTCCCGATTGCGGAATGGAGCTCAGAAATGTATTTGACATCAGTGCTTTTGATCTGCTCGACAGCGATCAGCTTGAGTTTCTAACAGCTTTTTTAAGGAACAGAGGAAATATGAAGGAGGTACAATCCGATATGCAAATATCATATCCGACAGCTAAAAAGAAATTGGATAACTTGCTTGAGGCCCTAAATCTCGGCGGCGCGGCGAATGATGCGTTACCCAAGGAACCCGATGTGAGTTGTATGAATGTAGATTATACAAGCAACCTCGCGTCCGAAATCATCAAAGCAAAGTTGAAAGAACACGGCGGTCATGTAACCGTATATACAGCAAGAGGACTTCCTTGTGAGATTTACGCAGAACCGGACGGAACAACATTTACAAGCGATAAGCTCCCGATTAAGCCTGCGTATGATTATACGGTGTTTGACGTTATTGTTGATTTACTTTACAGACAGGGCGGCAGCGCCAAAAAAGGAAACGGCAGAAACTGCAAGCTCGGAGAAGCGGGTTGTGAGGAAAACACCGTGGTCGGAACGGTAGCACTTCACAGAGGACGAAAAACGGGTGATTCTGTTTTTGATCCCGTATTTGTTTTAGCAGCGGTTTTAGAGTGGGCAGGTATAGCCGAAAACGGGCGCGGCGAGTTGATTCTTACCAAGGAGTACGCAGAGAAATTATGATATGTTTTTTACTTACTCTCTTTCTCAGATTTTGGTATGATATTTTATTTAAAAATCCGTATTAAATCCTACTGTGTACCATTTGGGCGTGGGGCGGATATTTTGCTTTAACAAATAGAAAATCGTATAAAGAATTTCACAAAAATATAAAAGGCGGTTATTATATGGATAAATTGGCAATAGAATTTGAAGAAGAATTACGGTCCAAAATGATTGAGGCGAAAAAAACGTGCGGATATAATCCGACACGCTTTAATCAGATGTTATCACGATACGGCGGTGTTGAAACTGCACGGCGGCTGATAGCAAATGCGCAAAAAAAGGGAAATCCGGCAGAGGGACTTTCCACACTGTGGGCTCACAGGCGTTTAGACTTATCTATGGAAGCTTCTGTCTGTAACCCTAAGTATGCACCGCTTTTTTCCGAAGCCGAAATCAGATATTGCAAAGAAATGCTTGAAAAATTGATTTGACGATTAATTGCGTGAAAACAAGAGGTCATATCTTATTGCAGATATGACCTTTTGTTTTTTGACTTACAATTATAAATTTTGATGGAGTTTGGGGGAACTATTTCAGGTGTTCTCGGATTAATTTTAGAAAACTAATTCATATTCTAAATATCGTCTTGCTTCATTTTTCGCTTCGCTTTATACAGTTGTATTTCCGGCAAATTTCATTTCACTTCAAGCTGCAACAATTTTCACAGCATTGTTCTCTTTTAAACCTGAAGAATTGCTGAATTTAATCATAGGCTTTTGGCGAGTGAATGCAGAATCTTTATTTAACCTCATATTAAGCAGATATTACCCTCAAACAACATATTTCTATATTTCACGTCAGCATTGCTAAACAGCTGTTATTTTATGCATTTGATACCTCAAGCAATTTTTTACTTACCCTCGCCTGAACGTCAACATAATAAGCCTGTTCCGCTGCATTAAGGTTTTGGCTTTCCCACTTATCAAACTTATCGCACATATCGGCATACTTGCTCATATATTTTGCATAATCCGCCAACAGCTTGGTATCATTCGGATTGCTTTGATATTTCTTCATGAATTCAACATATTCGTTCATAAATGCCTCATAGCTATCCATTGCCTCTTTGAAATCCTTACGCATTCCGTTGACAAGCTGCGTGTCGTTCGCTTTGGTTTCATCGGGGGCTTTTGCGGTTTCGGGCGCAGCCGTTGCCGTGACGTTGCTGTCGGTCGAGCTGCCGCTCGGCTTATCAATGTCTATGCTCATAATATTGAAGCCTTCATATTTAATTGAAACACTCCAACCCTCGCTGTTTTTGGCTCTGTAATAATCATCGCCCTTGTCGTAATCCACCGTGAAGCCCTTTTCCGAGCAAGCCTTTACATAATTGTTATAGCTCTCCTTGCTCGTGTTACCAATATACACATAAAAATCGTCATCATGCTCGTAAGAGAATTTGCCGACGGTAGATTCGGGCACGGGAAGCTGATTTCCCGCGTTGCTTGCGGGCCAGGATATTTCCGACATTTCCATAGGCTTTTGGAGCTTAATACTCAAGCTTTTTAAGCTGTCATTATATGTTAAGTTCAGACAGTAGCCGTCAAAATTATATGCCCTGTATGAATAAGAAGTCGATTTTGCATCGGTTGTAAAGCCCTTTTCCTTAGAAGCGGCAACATAATCTGCATATTGGCTGCCGGAGATATTTTCAACCTCGATATCAAGCGTCTCAGACGTATTTTCGTGAATTTTTCCTTTATTGGCAGCAGGCTCAGGCAATTGTGCACTCAAAACCATTTCATTCCATTTGATTTTTTCGGTTTTCTTTCCGCTTGCAGCTGCGCCGATTATCGAAATTAAGGCTATGCCGATAATCACATAAAACCACCATTTTTTATATATCGGCTTTTTGGGTTTATTCAGCTTTTTACGCCCTTTTTTACCCGCCTCAAGCGGCTGATTGACCTTTTGCCGTTGAAAATTCACCTGTTGCTCCGTCATTGACGGCGTCGGTGCCGGCTCCTGCGTTTTTGTTCCGCATTCGGGGCAAAATTTGCCCTCGTATTCGGTTCCGCAATTAACACATTTCATTTCCTTTTCTCCTTTGTTTTTAATTGTTATGTCCCGTCGGCGAAGGCAAAGCACCCTCGCCGAGACATTCATACCGCTATTTCCGTCCGCTTGAGTGTTCTTTAATCATTTTTCTGATCCATTTTTCGCTGTACCCGTATTTTGTAGCAAGCTGTCTGATATTTTTGCCGTCATATTCCGCGACGATTCTTGACGCAATAAATTCGTGTGTAAAAAAGTTCACCGGAAACGTGATTTGTTGCCCACGATATGTAGAATACAGCGTCATAGCTACCTCTATACCGAGAGCGTTCGCTATTTCGTTATATACGCCGTTCAAATATTCGCTTTCAATTTCGCTTGGGTTCATATTCATATAAACCTCTCTCACTTTTACTGCCTCCTATTATGATTTATCGTTTTGGATTTGTATAGAGCGACAATTCATAGGAATAATTCCTTGTAAAGTTCCTTATCCGCTCATAATAGGGTTTGTAAATTTCGCGAAAGAAAAAAGCACCGTCCGACAGCGGACAGTGCATAAAAAAGGATTTGATTATTAAATTTTTGCTTGATACTTAAACAGTGATTACCTTAATAGGAAGCAGTGGCGGAGGCTCCTCATCCTTCGGTGCTGCTTTTTTCTTTATACAATTTCTGTTTTTTAAATTATTAAACTCTTACTATGCCCCATGTATACTTATCCGCTTTTTCCTATTTGATATGCTGTTATCTCGTCGAGCCGCTCCTCCGGCTTAATAAATGTAACGGTCTTCATAATAAGCGAAAAAGTGAACAGTTTTTTAATCAGCGTCACACTCGTCTGAATCCGCATAAAATTATAAATTACTGTTCTTTTTTGCAATATACTTAACTTTTAAATCGTCAAAAATATTTGATAATCCTTCCCATGTGAGCTGTCGTTTTTCAAACCAAATCCTCTGTAAAAAACCAAGAGCCCTGTTCGGATTTGCAAAATACAGCTTTGAATATCCGATTCTGTTTTTATCAAGATATGAGTAATAATAATCAAGCTTATTATGAAACTGCTCATATGAATTTTCTCCGCGCCAAACAGTTTCGCACATAGCTCCAAGCCTAGGATAAGTCATTTTGTCCGCTTTTTTCATATCGGGAACATATTCCGTCCATAACGTTGCTTCCGCACCGAGGCAATTTCCGTCGTATAATTTATGGTTGGCGGTATCTTTGAGACTTATGTAGCCGTAAGGCAAATCTATATAATATGCTTTTGAACTTGTATCGATAAACGGTCTGCCGCCCGTGTTTATGTCTCCGCATTTCGTAAAGCCCAAATTTTCGGAAAGCAGCTTATCATCCTTCAAATCCCAACTCCACATAAACGCCTGCTTATTCTTGCCTGCGCAATAATCATTGATTCTGTTCATAAAACAGCACTGAAGCTCATCCTCGTTATTTAAGCCAAGCTTCTTCATCATTGCCTGACAATGCGGGCAAAGATGCCATCTGTGTTTCGGCACCTCGTCGCCGCCTATATGAAAATACTTATCCGGGAAAAGCTCACAAAGTTCATCCACTATATCCTCGACAAATTCATATGTGCTTTCTTTCCCTGCACACAAAACATCATGCTTTACTCCCCAATGGTCTGCGACCGGCAAATTTCTTTCAAAACAGCCAAGGTAATTATAACAAGCCAGAGCACTTCTGCTGTGCCCCGGAATATCAAATTCAGGCATAACCGAAATACCGAAATCATGTGCATATTTGACTATACTTTTAATCTGAGCTTTTGTGTAATAGCCCTTATGTTGCCTATGATTAAAATTTGTCTTTTTCCTTACAGACCCGATTTGCGTCAGCAACGGATATTTGTAAATCTCAACTCGCCATCCCTGGTCCTCCGTCAAATGCAAATGCAGAAAATTAAGCTTGTGCAAAGACATTTTTCTAATAAACAGCTTGACATCGTCAACGGGATAGAAATATCTCCCGACATCAAGCATAAAGCCCCTGATTTTATACTTAGGCTTATCATTTATCGCAATAAACGGAATCGTTCGGCCGTATTCAAACAGTAGTTGCTTGAGTGTTTGCAGAGCAAATACTTTTCCTGCCTCCCCACTCGAATACACGGTGATTTTCTCATTTACTTCAAGTCTGTATTCTTCATTTTCAAGCGAAAAATCATGCGTAAAACTAACAACAACATCATTTCCGACCGGCAGTTCGAGTTTACGTATAAAATCATAAAAATCGTCTTTAACAGAACCGTTGACATTTCTTTCATCAAGCGACAAAGATTTTATGAACAATCTTTTTGTTTCATCTGTTTTTTCAAATAACGGAGTTGGGATAATATGAGACATAAAAAACCTTTCGCATAATCTTTATATTAATAATTATACACTTAACTTGTTTTATTGACAACCGTCCTTATTATGATATAGTTATACCATATCATCGGCAGAAGGTGTATTATGAATAATAATAAAAAAAGCTTTGATAAAAAATGGTACAGCGAGGAGTTCTTGAACGAATTAAAGAGAACAGCCTACGCGGAAGCCGACGGAAATTTAACTTACACAGCCAAGTATGCGCCTGACGCCGTATCAAAATACGGCATAGATCCGCGCATGCTCGGCGGACCCATAGGCAAAATGGCAAGAAAACTAAGGCTTGTCCCGGATTTTGTTCTAAAAGGTATTCATTTAAAAATAACCGAGAGAAGTCTCGGTTTTTTCAGAAAGGGCTGCGACAGGATTTCTTATGCAAACTGTCATATAAAAGGCGTTTCAATCAAAAACAAACACATTAAAGCTTCCGACGGATTTGATATTCCGATCAGAATATATGAAAATGCGGAATGTGAAGGCACAAGGACGGCAATGATTTTCATTCACGGCGGCGCATTTGTCGGCGGAACGCTCGCGCCGTATGACGAGAGCTTAAAAATGCTCGTTGATAAATTCGCCGTTAAGGTAATCAGCATAGATTACAGGCTTTTGCCCGAAAACGCCTATCCCGCACCGTACAGCGATTGCTTTGACGTATTGGAATATATAAGCCGCAGCTGTGGCGAATTCAAAATAGACAAGGATAGAATTTTTGTATGCGGCGACAGTGCCGGAGGAAATATTGCTCAAGCGTGCTCTACCAAATACAAGGGTACCGGAAAAATCAAAGCGCAGCTTCTGCTCTATCCTACCTTGAATATGTTCGGTTTTACCGACGAGTATTATAAAAAAGGATATTCCGACTACAAATTTGAGCCGTCACAAAAGGCCGTTTCAAAAGGCGTAATAAAACAAATGCAAATGCTTACACGCTGCAATTTCAAGCAGATAGGCATACTCTCGCCCGACGAATACAATAATCCGTACATTTTCGACGCAAGCGGCAATGTTCCGACATTTATTACAGTAGGCGCGCTTGACTATCTGAAAAAAGACGCCGTTGCTTGGGCTCATAAGCTTTCAAACGCAAATGTAAAAACAAAGCTTGTCGTATACAACGGACTCGGCCACGGATATTTAAACGCGACCGGAGTTTTTCCGCAAGCAGAGGACGTGATAGACGAAATGGGCAAATTCATATATACGATTTTAGAATTGTAAAAGCAATCGGGCAACGGGTTTCCAGTAAACACCTGGATATATGCTCGCAAAAAGCGTCGGAGATTTGCTTTCTCCGACGCTTTTTGGGTTATGTATTCAATGTCCTTCTTTGAAAATTGTTTTAACAACGAAAAACCAATATTGTTTTGCAAAGAAAAGTCCGTTATAAACCGAGTTTGTCCGCCCTTTAATATCTGCACAAGTTTGTTTATGCCTAAGCCAAATTCAAGATTGTCAACGCATAAAAGAAGTATTTTAACAATACCTTTTTCATATTCACATATAGCTTGTGCAATCAATTCGTCATTATTCTTTATAGACATACGCCCCATCACGAAAATTTTTAATTATGATTATCTTCTTGATTTTTCGAAGAATGACGACAAGATTTCTTTTGCATAATTATATCGTCTTGCATAGTTATTCGGAACACGAATAAGCTGGAAATTGTGTTCATCACATATTTGCTGTTTCTTTTTATCCCGTTCAATCACCCTAAGATCGGTTGTATGCTCATTACCGTCAAGTTCAATCGCAAAAACCGGTAACCATTCTTTTCCGTCACGCTCATATACTATATAGTCAAATCTACCCGTATAGAATAAGTCGTTCACTTGATTTGAGGAATTAAACACCTGAGAAATAGGCACTTCTTTTTTAACTACATATTTGGTTTTGGTAATCATCATAGCGTTTATTGCATGATTCAACGTCTCTAAAAAAGCAGTTTCCGTTTCGGTGCTGTAAGGTTTAATTCCAAGTGCTCTTGATTCCGGCGCACGCTCTGTAATGGTTGTTATTCCATTTGAACTAACATAATTACATAACTCAAACAAATCGTCATCATCCCCCGGATGATGAAGTCTGTTTAGTTGTTCCATATCGCCTATAATTACTAATTTTTCTTTAGCGCGTGATGTTGCTACATTTATAAGTTCTTTGTTATTCTTTAGCCAAGAATATGTTTTTTCCTGTGTCTTATCGGTAAGTGCTAAAGAAAAAATTATTTCTTGCTTTTCATCTCCCTGAAACGCATGAACGGTTCCGCAATCGACATTGGCAATTCCGCTTTGATTTAACTCCTCTTGAATTTCATTGCGTTGATTTACAAACGGTGTAATAACGGCAATCGTTTTGTCGGGGTGAGTTTTAACATAATGAACAATTTCTTTTGCTTCGCTTTCGCTTGTATTTTTTAATGTTGTGTCTTTTGAATGACATTCTATAAATTCAAGCGGTTGCTTTTCATTATCGGAAGAACGAATATTAAGTTTATTGTTATAATACTTTTTATTATTAAATCCAATGATTTTCGGATGGCACCTATAATGATAACTCAATAAAACCTCATCACTGACAGCATCAGCGGAAAGGAACGTTTGATAAACAGATTTATTTCTGTAATCATATTCATCTGTAATGTTATATCGCTTCTTTAAAATCAGGTTGTTCCTCTCATCAAGCAAAATAACCGGTTTTAATTGCTGTGGGTCACCGACAAGCAAAAGTTGTTCACCTCTGATAATCGGAACAAGTGCTACCGCAGTATTACACTGACTAGCCTCATCCATAATAACCATATCAAAGTATTGTTTGGGCTCGCCCAACCGGTGAGCGGAAATATTTGTTGTTGCAACAACAGGAAATATCTTAAGAAATTTTTGAAAATTCTCATCATTTGAAAGGTACTGATTTAATTGTCTTACCGCTTCATTTAAGTCTTTAGTAAATATAATATCGGTAAGTTCTTTATATTTTGGCTCAGATAATCTCTTTATAAACTTAGCAGATGTAAAATTCAAAAATTTAAACAGCTCCAGCCTGTCATGTGAGATTAAAGGTTTTATATCATCATCTGTAATTTCACCGATTTCTTTAAGTGTATTATTTACGTTAACAAGCTGTTCACCTTGCAAATTCGCAAGAAAAGGAAGGTTACTTGAAGAAGAAAGCATTGTTTTTATCATTTCCTTTCGCTCACTCAAATCAAGTTTTTCTTCATATTTGCGAAGCAAATCGCTTAAAGCTTTTGTTTTGTGTTCTTCATAGGTTTTTTTCCTGTTTAATGACGAATCAAACACTTGCATTGACGAAGTGATTTTAAATAAAAGTCGTATTTGTTTAATTGCATCCTTAAGCTTTTCACTGTTACCAAGACGAATAATCGGAAAAGGTATATCATCTCCCTTATATTTAAGATGTGATAGCTTTTGATAAATTTCATCAACCGGATGATTGTTGTACGATGAAATCAAAACGGTTTTATTGTTAAAAAACGCAGTAACAACTGTATTGAGAATCGTATTTGTTTTTCCGCTTCCGGGAGGTCCTTGAACATACAAAACAGGATATTTCAACCCATTATGTATTACTAAAAGTTGGTCAAGGTTTACTTTATCATTATATAAAGCCAAAGGGTAATTTTTAATTCTCCTTGGTTTATCCGTTAAGTCACCGAAAAATGCTTTAATCGGATACGTCACCGTGTTATCTTCATACATTTTAAGAATGGCATTATACTCTTCATCAAGATTTATTGTAAAATCTCTTGATAAAGCCATAACATATGGCATATCATCAACACCGTTGTATTCAGGATTATTCTTAGTAATTAAATCTTTAATAAGTTCGGCATTTTCTTCAAACTTATCAAGTAATTGGAACTCGTCTGCATCAAGAAACCAATGAGCACTTATCTTTACACCGTCAACCGTGAACTCACGACAAACAGATACTTCATCGTCTTGTGTAAGGGTGCGATTTTTGACATCAAACAAAAGCTTTTTATAAGCAAGTACATAAAGTCCTTTTTTAGTATGAATACTACATATATTCATACACAAAGATACTGAACGAGGCATTTTGTTTTGGCTCTTATTTTTAGCATCATAATTATAAACTTTTACTAAATGATCGAACTGTTCATTGCTTAAATTGTAATCTCCTTCACCAATGACATCAACATCAAGTTCATCAATAAGTTTATAATCGTTGCGGTAGGGAGTGTTATCGAGTTTATTACATTCGCTATAATAATCAAGAAGTTTCAAATTTGCGACATTATTAAAAATAAACGAATACCTTGAGGTGTGTTCTTCTATATCTTCAAGCAGTTTAGAGTTTATTTTACAAAACGAACCTTCAATCAAATTTGCGTCAATTATAGAATCATAATACAAATTCAATTCTTTCATTTCCGATGTAGCGACATTGAGCCCATCAACAATAAGCAATTTTTTATACGGGTTTATGTTTTTAATTCCAATCCAATATTTTGTAACATTTTGCTGTTTATTCCTGTATTCCACAGCAATCCACTTACCTTCATGAATCGCTTTGAAAATATCTCTTGAAATCTTGTTTATGACACTCACCTCCGCAAAATTATAATATCATTTTATCTTAATTCAATTTATAAATCAAGGTATATGTGTTTGGTAGGAAATACCGCAACGCATCTGTATTTAAAGGTAAATGTACAAAAAAACGCACCATAAATGTCTAACAACAGAATTTGGTTGACCCGACAACAAGTGAATTGGAACGAATGTTGGAAGCTAAATTATTTAATAACATACAAAAAGCGTCGGAGAAAGCTAATCTCCGACGCTTTTTGGGTTTATTCTGTGTTACGGCAAAATTTCCAGCCAATAGCCGTCCGGGTCCTCGATGAAATAGATACCCATTTCAGGATTTTCAAAGCAGATACAGCCCATTTCTTCGTGCTTTTTATGTGCCAAGTCAAAATCATCTGCCTTAAATGCCAAATGGAATTCACATTCACCCAAATCGTACGGCTGCGGATGTTCTTTAAGCCAAGTGAGTTCAAGCTCAAAATCGCTTGAATCATTGCTCAAATAAACGATAATAAAATCGTCGGTGGTTTTTCGTCTGATCTCGTGCAAATCAAGCGCATCGCCATAAAACTTAATCGACCTATCCAAATCGGAAACATTATAGTTTTCGTGAATCATTCTAAAGCTCATATTTCTACTCCTTTTGCTGATTCTGTGTTTTTTATTCGTGATTTATACTGCGGATATTCGGTGATAAACCTATCAATCACGCTCGGCTCGTTCCAATAATGCATAGGAAAAACGGCGTTGCAATCGACGTGTTTCAAAAAATAAAGCATACCGTCGGCATAGTGTTCCTCCTGCCTTGGGTCAAGGGGAACGAATGCAGCATCAAAATGAGCGCCCTTGATTTTATCAATCTCGGCACGGTACATGGAGGTCATTTGGCGGTTGTCATCTTCCGTCTCACCCTCCCAATGCCAATCGTTCAAATCACCTGCGTGGTAAATTAAGCCATCGCTTGTCTTGACGATAAAAGCAACACCGCTGTCGGTTGAAAGAAGCGTACTAACCTGTGTGCCGTTGTCAAGAATATAGGTTTGATCGTGATAAGCCGTCGTGATTTTCACACCGGCAGGATACTTCTTTTTGCTGATATCTTTCGCCAAAACAGCCTGATAATTCATACCCATATCATCAAGAATTCCAAATACTTTCGGATTGAAATGGTCTTGGTGAAAGTGACTGCAAAAGACTATGGCTTCCTTGCTTTTGTCAAGCCTCGGCATCTCGCCTTTGTAATAATCAAAAACATAGTAGCAGTTCTCGGTTTCAACCAAAAATCCACTGTGGTTAATGTATGTTATTTTCATAATCCACCTCTATTACTCTTATCTTATTATATCAAAGCGATAAATCGGAATCAATACCGCACAACATTTTCGATACGGAGCAAAACGCTTGAAACGGTCTACTTGAGCCTCTTTGCTTTTTTAACAAAGAAACAGTTCTAATTGCCGTGTAAAATATATAAATAGCAAAAGACTTGAAACAAAATTCGTGAGTATGGTATAATTTTAAAAAAAGACGGAGGAATTTCTATGAACAGAAAAAATGCAGGTGCGGTTTTCGGCACTCTCTGCGGATTGACGGCATTGACCGCAATGTCGGCGGAAATATTCTATGATTTCTCGATAAACACAAAATCACCTATACATATGAGTAAGCTCAACAATCTCGTTCAAAAGGTCACGAACACATCCGGCAGCGAAGAAGACGCGAGCGAAAAATACAGCGGACTTACCGGTACGCCCGAAATGAAAAAATGGTACAATGAGCACGGTGAGGATGTTTACATTATGTCCGACTCTCTTCGTCTGCACGGTAAGATATTTAAAAACAACAGTTCAAAATATGTACTTGTCTGCCACGGATACACAAGCAAGGCCAAGCATATGGCCGGTTTTGTAAACAAATTTTACTCACTCGGGTATAATGTTCTGGCAGCAGACGCACGTGCACACGGCGACAGCGAGGGCACGAAAATCGGTATGGGCTGGCCGGAGCGATTTGACGTTATCGAATGGATAAAGCTTATTATTTCTTGGGAGCCAAATGCACAAATAATACTACACGGCGTATCCATGGGAGCGGCGACGGTGCTTATGGCATCCGGTGAAGAGCTGCCCGAAAATGTCAAGGCTATAATTGCGGATTGCGGCTACACCTCGGAATGGGATGAATTCAAATGCGAGGCAAACGCTCTGCATATCCCGTGGTTCCCCGTACTCAACGCCGCATCTGTGATGTCAAGACTTCGCGACGGGTATGATTTCAAGCAAGCGAGCGCTCTTGAGCAGGTCAAACAAAGCCGTATTCCGACTCTGTTTATTCACGGCTCCGATGACGAGCTTGTTCCATACAGTATGCTCGATAAGCTGTATTCGGCGGCGGCCTGCGAAAAGGAATGTCTGACCGTCAATGGTGCCGGACACGCGCTTTCATCCTCGGTTGAGCCGGAGCTTTATTGGAACACGGTTGAGAGCTTTATTGAAAAATATTTAGAAAAATAAAATTTGAGCCGTACCGTTCGGCGGAAATAAACATATATATTTTAAAGACTATTGCGAATAATGTGCAGAATGGATTGTAGCTTCGATGGTAAATACGGAATATGGTAAGGTCAAATTGCCATTGACCTTGCACTTTAACGAGTATAATAAATTTCGGCTTCTGTTAGACGGGAAAGAACCTATGGACTTTGAAAATACGGGAAACGCAATCAATTATGTATTTGAAACAGAAGTCGGAAATCATATTTTAACATTTGAAAGCATTCCTTTTGAGAAAAATCAATTAGGAAAATTGAAATTTTCGTTTTTATCCGAATCATTTCAAAAGAGAATATTGAATCATTTGTTTGCTTTCAGATATGATTTATCCTGTTTCAGAGTAACATACATGCTGCATATTCATCGTAATGCAAAATTGGAAATTGCCATTAAAACAAGCTGCTATAATAATTTCCTTTATATAAGGGCTAAATGTTTGCATCCCGTAATTGTTCAAAACTCAAATATAAAAGTTAGAAAAGAAGAATTTTCTGTATTATATAATAAGCTTTTGAAGAAGAAATTTTATTTTTCTCAGATGGTTATTTGGACAATTTATTTTATTTTGTTAATAACGGTTTTTGGCGGACTTGCTATCGATGATATTATACATTGGGAAGCAGACACCTACATGGCAGGGTTTAATAAAATTTCAGCATTGTTTTTGGGCGTTTTTCCGCCGCTTATTATGATTTTATTTTCTTATTTTTTCTGTATTGTAAATCTCGTTAAACAATATAACAATAATTATTTATGCGAATAAATGATTATGTGTTTTTGTAAAATATGAAGCAAAAGAAAATGCCCGAATACTGCCGTAAAAAGCAGTATTCGGGCATAAAAA
>ENA-OPXQ01000537-OPXQ01000537.1-human-gut-metagenome-genome-assembly--contig:-NODE-537-length-24582-cov-2.935051_pt1 | contig 24582 bp, 31 predicted proteins | sample MGYA00241769_ERZ502042 | MGnify/ENA primary metagenome ERZ502042 (study PRJEB25962, sample SAMEA2041934) | human gut metagenome | biome: human gut; feature: human-associated habitat; material: faeces...
GAACGCTTTCATCTCAGCAATTGAATAACTGAGCATTCTCGCTTAAATTCGTAAAGATAATGTCTTATCACTTATGACAAGTTTTCCGGTCTTATGTTTCTCCAAAAACGTTGTATCCAGATATTTATCCAAAACGCCAAACATACCTTTGTTTTCCATATGATGACCATATATAAGTGAATATCCATCATCAAAATTCTTTGAATTGTTACTGTCCAAAAAAATTGCTCCTGATAACGAATATTCACCATATGGATTTTTATTCAGATATTCATTATTTGTTTCACCCTGCATCACAGGATAATCAATCGTCGTATCATTCATAGTAAGCCATGCAACCATATCGTCTGATATTTTCTTATCATCCGGTAACACATCATCTGTTGGTTTATACTTTAAAATGCTCATATCATTCGCATTCATATAAACCATATAACTATCATATACACCATATAGACCAATCAAAATAAAGCATAAAAAACAAAACAGTAACACTTTATCTGTAAAATTGTCGCAGATTTTAATAAACTTATAAAACTTCGACGTTTTCGTATTATTCATACTAAAACCCCCTTCGGCGAAATAGCATTAAAAGATTTCCATGAATCTGCGATTTTGAAATCACACCATACTCACGGCTATCTGATGTCAAAGTACGAAAATCATTCAATATAAAATACTGATTTGACTTCAGTGTTAATGGATAATTGATTTTATTATTTTCCGGCAGTTTTGTCGGATAAGTGATTTCTTCTTCTGGAAGATAATCATTAACACGATACGTTCCCGTATCATTAATATCAACCTTCTGACTCGGCAAAGCAACAACACGACCAACCTTTAATTGACCATTTGGTGATTCGTACAACACAACATCGTTGATATTAATCGTTGCCAGCCGATTAAAAATACACAAGTCCCCGTCTCTTACAAATGGCGAATTTTCATTACCTGTATTACGATGTATCTGTATTACAAATGATAACGCAGCAACAATAATGAATATAATAAACAATAGCTTAATACCGAATTTTGCCACAGGGTTTAACCGATACTTTTTTAAATTTTTCATCTATGACATCCTTTCATTTGACATAGCCAATATCTCTATAAAATCATTGATATATGCTATCATATTACACGTATTATGCTACCATAATTTGTTTGTTAATACAACAAATATTATTTTCCAAATGATAACACCCTAACAGACAGCAAAAAAGTCCTCATACCATTAGGTATGGGACATATTAAAAAAATACGGGTGCATGAACGAAAAACAATGCACAAACGAAAGTTCAGCAAAATCTTTTGGCTTATAATTTGTGATATTTGATGTATTCATAATAATTTACTCCTTTGAGTATATTTAAACACATTTAATTACATTTGACAATATATTTAATTACTTATTTTCTCCTCCTTTCTAAAAATATAAAATTTATAATCAAATCCCTGTTAAGAGATATTGATTTTTAAGCAATAAAAAAAGCGACAAACAGAACAATAACAGCAAACCATTTCTGATTTACCTATCGTTCTGTTCACCGCCTTACTTTCACGTTTGACCGACGTATACGGAGCCTGTGAACCATTTTAAGTATCAGTACGTCACTCCTGATACCTACCTAACAGCAATGTTGCCGCTGTCACCGTATCTGCATCAAATGAACATTTTTTTTATATATGAATTTCATTCAGATTATATCTAATTTTTCAGTGTTTTTCAATATATTTCATCACAATTTTATTACAAAACCCATATGTAAAATCTTATTCGAACAATTCTTATTTGCATAAGATTTTTACATCCAATACAACACCTCATTCAAGTGCATACACATATACACTCACATATCATATTTTCAGAAAAGACCTATATCCCATAAGTATATCTACAAAAAGATTTCATTCTATAAAATTCATGATATAATAAAACTAAAATTAGAAAGCAAAGATAATAATTATGACAGAAACAGATAGAGAGAAAAAAATTGACGAATTAACAGACCTTTTAGATAAAAGAGATTATTCAACAAAAGAAGAACGTAAATTATATAGAAAACTTATTGACGAAAAAATAAAAGAAAAGTCAATGTCAGATGAAGAACAATTAGCATTCCTGAAAGACAAAACTTCTAGTAAATTTGGTCAATTGGGCAGGAATGGTATAGGCTTTGCTGCTTCTAATGAAGCTGGTCAACTAGCTGGAGATTGTATAGGCTTTAACACGAACGGTGAACGTCCAGCATCTAAATTCCTTTCCGAAGAAATTACTGAGTTAGAAGAAAGGATTGCTAAGAAAAATGCAACTAATCGATAAAGACAAATGCCTTGGGCAAATTATGGACATAACAGAAGACAAAGAAAGATTTGACATAATTTTTATCTTAAACCAATTTTACACATAAACCGATGAGACAAAAATGTTTCATCGGTTTATCTTTTTTTATATATAATCAATCATTATCCTTGTTAATTATCTTTTTACACAAATCATCTTACAAAAAATTATACCATACATGAGTTCTAAAGTCGCTTCGCTCACTACGGGAGTTAAAATGTAGATATAGGTTTTTTATTAAATCTCATACACATTATCTACATCTTCCATTTTGAAAAATCTTTTTGAAGATTTTCAATCTGGAACACAATACAAGTGCAAAATCTGCAACGAAAGTATGCGCCTTTGCGGTGTATTCTGGACGACACTATAAGTGAAAAATATCTCAAAAACAAAATACCACCACCAAAAAACATGCAAAAACAGAAAGGAAGTATCATTATGGCAATGTCAAAGAAATGCTATGCAGCAATAATGTCTGCACGCGAAACAACAACCGAAATTAAAAAACTGACAGACGAGGTAAAAGCAACAGGTGTAAAGAACGCCTACAAAAACTTAATGAAAATCGCAGAACTGAACGATAAGTTCTACCGTGATTTCCACGACGTAGACCCTGCATGGTCTATCGACAAAAAGAATCAGGGTCAGCAGGTAACTGTGCCAGTTTCTGCAGATGGCAACATCTAAATAAAAACAAAAAAAAGCCCTGTATTATCATACAGGGCTTTTTTGTTCTCCATTCAGAAAGGAAATATTATCATGTCCAAAAGATTTGACACAAAAAATAAACGCCATTACAAAAAATATAATACTGATATACAGTATTACAAAAATGTGCCGTTAAAACTTATCGTATACACCGAAAATCACTTTGCACGATTACGTGCAAAACGATACAATATCAACAACACCATCCAAAACGTCTGGATTCCAAACTGTTATCTGGAACCAGATGGTACAATCAAAACAGGTGTAAATATTGACTTTATCTTTTACAAAAGTAAACGTCAATTAGAACTTGCCGGAATTACTTTCCAGCCATAACTTTACGTAGAAACTTTGTGTTCTGATAATATGTATCATCAGAACACATTACACAAGAAAGGAAAATACTATGAATAATGAAATCGTTTATGTTGCTGAGTTAGACCAAGACGTTGATGACGTCATTGCTGTACGCTACCTGCACATGCAACACGCATTAAAATGCGTTGTTTTGGACCCGTATCCAACATCCAAAATCGGGCTGGAACGCCTGAAATCGCTGGAAACACTCGGAATACCAATCCGTAAAATTATGCCATCAAATACACCATTCGTATTCGTAGGTGGTCCACTCACCGTTATCGCCGATTATATTAAAACGCATACAATCAACACACTTGTGATGAATGGTGGCTTTGTTGGATGCAATATTGCAACCGATGTGTTACCAAAATTCAAAGACAAAGAAACGATTCGTACATTCAACTTTAACAGTGATGTACATGCTACTGATGAGGTCTTACGTTCTCATCGTATTGGACACATCATACTGGTCGGAAAAAATGTATGTCATGATGACCGCAATACCCGTACTGGATTTTAGTCTGATAGTAAATACCAAAAAATCTTTGATGAATATCAGGTTAATGACAAAAAGCTCATGCATGACCTTTTGGCGTGTCATGAAGGTCTGGCATTACTGTCCGGCACACCGACATTATGCAAGTTCGAAACCGTTAGACCGTACAATAACGGACTCAATTACACGCACACACTTTGGGGCAGCACGAAAACAAAAAATACACCATATCTTGAGGTGCTCGCTGCTACAGAATTTCGTCCGAACATCTCTGACTACGATATGTCACCTGAAAATAAGAAAAACAACATGGCATATTGGGACGACATGGAACAGCAATGTCGTAAACTGTTAGATAATTTACTAACCAATTATGCTTATGCAGATACATCTACACTTGATGAAGATGCACGCATTGACATCAGTAAAGTCATTTTAGACACTGTGATTAATCAATGTGAAAAGTACGATATTGATACAAATACAGCCTTTCCGTTCATTGACACGGACTATTAGAAAAAGACGCCTACGGCGTACGGGTTCCATTGTGTTTGTTATTAAAATACATAAGAAAGGATTTGAAAATTATGATGAAATCACTTAAAAATTGGAATTGGAAGAAACACATAGAATTTATGGCTATTGCTCTGTCAAGTAGCCTGATAGGATGGTTCGCATTATCATTCCTGAACACAAACGCTCATAATCTCAGTGATTATAAGTTTGCTGATTGGAATATGTTTCATTGCTATTCCTACCATCTAGCTGTTCCACACTATGTATTCTGGATAATGCTATTATTTACACTTGCAGTTTATTTCGGTCAAATTGCAGATTGGAATTACAAACATGCAAAACGTAAAGCAACAACTGAGGTTGCTCCAAGAAAACGCGTAATCAAACACACCTATACAATAAAAATCACAGAAACAATCGAAATGTAAATTTCATAAGTGGATGTACAACATAATACTTGTGCATCCACTTTTTTTTCAGAAAGGAGACATAAACTATGATAGTTTACGCTTACTATGGTTTTGGTAAAACAACACTTTGTGAAAATAACAAATATTCACCATTTATCGAAATCGATGAAGAATTCGGACAAATCGAAGCCACACGTAAAATAAAAGAATTATCAAAACATGCTATTCTTTTAGTAAACGGACACATCGGTCTGGATGAAAACGATGATATTATCATTGATATTGCGTTCTTGCCAAGAAACGTAAATATTGCCGTGAATCGTCTGCAGCAGCGTGGTGTTGATGCATCATTCTTGACATATATGATAGAAACCTATAATGACGTCTTGCAGGCAATTACCAAAAAAGCAAAAATTGTCGTTTTCTATGAAGAAAACGAATATTTAATTCACCATGCATATGCGTTAATGCATAGTCAGCAACTACTGGAACAATACAATGAAAATAACACAGAAACGAGGTATTTATCATGAACAAAACTGAATCTTTGACAACTTTACAGGATGCTTTAATTATAGGCTGTGACTTCCTAATCAGGCATGGTTCCATTGCACCGTATACCCACGGATATTTCGTAATCAGCAAATACGTAAAAGACGGATTCTGTCGCTCTGTCACATGCTCTGAACATTGGCTTTCAGCTATGCCTGAAGTCTTATATAATTATTTAACAAAAGCTGGCTGGACCGATGAAGACTTTCAGTCATTAAAAACACGTGTAGACGCAGAATGGGCAAAACGTAATGAGTCCTACGAAAAGGACATATACAAAAACGACACTTATTCTCATTATACTGCAAATGGTTACGAAAAAGACGGTTTGAATCAGATTGTATCTAGTCAATGTCATGGTACATGGTCAAACTGCACAACCACTACACAGAATGATACAGCAGAAGAACTGATTATTCTGCGTGGTTATTGCACGGACTATTATCTCGATGACAGACATAAGTTTCATCATATCAAACCAGAAGATTTATATGACATTTTATTGCGACATGAAAATGTCAAAGATGTCGAAAACTGGAACTTAGTTAAATACATGAAAGACCATCCAAATAGAATGTATAAGTGAACTACCCACGAGCTAAAGCTCGTGGGCTTCCTAATCAATATCTCTAACAAGACAAGTTTACTTAGGCTAACCCCGTAGTTCCCACGGTTTTTATTCTCAAGCCTTCATTGAGAATATTTATTGCTGCATTTATATCTCTTTCGTGATGTGTTCCACAAACAGGACAAGTCCATTCTCTTACTGATAATGCTTTCTTGCCATCTTTATGACCACAATTAGAACATATTTGACTAGAAGGATACCAAGTATCAATTTTAATGATTTCTCTACCATACCAATCAGCCTTATATTCTAACTGCCTTACAAATTCACTCCAAGATACATCTGCTATTGATTTTGCTAATTTATGATTACTCATCATATTTTTCACTTTTAAATTCTCAAGACAAATAACTTGATTTTCGTTAATTAGTCTTTTAGAAAGTTTATGTAAAAAATCTTTTCTTTGATTAGAAATTCTTTCATATTGTTTTGCAACTTTTACTCTACATTTTTCTCTGTTCTTACTTCCTTTTTTACAACGAGATAAATCCTTTTGTAATTTTCTTAATCTCTTTTCAGACGTCCTAAGATATTTAGGATTTTCAATCATCTCACCATCAGAAGTAATTGCAAATTCTTTAATACCTAAATCAATTCCAATTTCATTTTCAGATTTAGGTAATTTTTCTTGCTTTTTACAATCAACCAAAACAGAAACATAATATTTACCAGAAGAATTTTGAGAGACAGTAATAGATTTAATTAATCCATCAAAATCTCTATGTTTCTTAACTCTGACCAAACCAATTTTAGGAAGCTTTATATATCTATCTGACACATAGATATTTCCACCTTGATTATTTGTGGTGTATGAATAGTAATGTCTTTTTTTACTTTTGAATTTTGGGAATCCTACTTCTGGTCTTTTGAAAAAATTATTGTAAGCAGTTTGCAAATTCATCTGAGCATTTGCTAATGCAAGAGAATCTACTTCTTTCAGCCAAGGAAACTCTTTCTTATATTGAGCAGGTGTATTATTCAGTTTCTGTTTTGTTTCTTTGTAATACTCAATCTTATCTGAAAGCATACGATTATAGATGAATCGTACACATCCAAAACATTTTGCAAAATATTCTTGTTGTTCCTTATTAGGATATAAGCGATACTTATACGCTTTAAACATCTATAATCACTTCCTTTCTGAATATAATATATCACACAATAAACAATATGTCAAACAAAACATTTATATTTATAAATATTTTATCTTGACTTATAAAATGAATATGATACAATATAAATAAAAGGAGATGATAATATGATTAGCTACAAACCATTATTTAGATTATTATTAGAAAGAGATATGACAAAAACTCAATTGAGAAAAGCAGTAGGTTTTAGTTCTGCAACTCTTGCTAAAATGTCAAAGGGTGAATATATTTCACTTGAAACCATTGAAAACATCTGTAAATATCTTGATTGCAAGATAGAAGATGTTATTGAAATTTAACCTTGATTCTCAATATATTTTCTTAATTGTTTTTCGCTTACTCATATATAACTATTCTCTGTCATTCATCCCATCAGCTAAAGCTAATGAGATTTCTGACTAATTGTTTTAAATTCACCATTAACACCACTTGAGTCATATCAAGTGGTGTTTTTTTTTAATATCGATATAGCGTTCCGCTACATCGGACGGGAGTATATATGTAATAATTAATCGTGATTAAGAAAGGATTTGAAAATTATGATGGAATTAAAAGACATAAAGATTGGAATGAAAATATGGAAAATCGGTCACTGGTCTAGCTTACCCGAATCAGGTACCGTAAAAGCTATTAAATACACAGAAGTATCTAAAATACACCCAGAACCAGTACCATACGTTGAAGTGAAATGGGATACTTGTGTCACATCAGGTGCCATACTTGATGAGATTTATCCATCCTACGAAGAACTAAAAATCGGCGAAAAAGCTCGTGAGGATAAAGCCGTAAATAAAATCAAAGCTGAAATCCATAACGTAAAAGACCTTGTGGTCTTTATGTATAATGCAACACTGAATGGTGGTGAATATACAAATTACTACGAGCGTCGAGCAGCACGTGAACTTGCAAAAGAACTCCTTGATTTGGACTTGGCGTAATCTATTAGCATCCGTGGACATTTATTGTCCATGGGTGCTTGATTTTTTTTCGAGAATACAAATTATAAGAAAACATGAGAAAATACAAAACGGCAAAAATGCATATCATATATGCCATATAGTAGTTTGCAAAGAACATCAGGGCGAGCGAAATGCAGTAAAGAGTTGGCTTGCCCTTGTTAATTATTTTTTCGATTCCGAGCAAAATTACGGGGAAAAGTACCATGGCGTCAAGCCACATAAGATTCCAATAGTAAGCCACAAAATAGCCGCAGAAAGCATATAAAATACCGAATGCCGCCGTTGTCGGGTCGTGCCTTCCGAGTGATTTTTTTATATAGTAGGTAAACGAGCCTGCCGAGAGCATGGCTTTTACCGCTATCATAGCCGCTATGGCTTCGGGAATGTTCTTATGACCGAAAAAGAGAATGAGTAATGTAACGGGACTCGAAAGATAGTTGTAGAAATTGCCGAGGAAACTGCTTCCGAGACCCGAATTCCACGAGTATATAAGCGACTCTCCGCTTGTGAGTCTGTCATACAGCTCTGCGAACAGCGGACCGTATTGATGATAAAGGTCCATTCTGAGGATTGTCATATCGCCGTACGGAATAAGGCTGAAGCAGAAGTAAACAAGCTGCATTACGGCAAAGGCAATCAATGCCGATATCAAAATGTATTTGTTGTTTTTCAGAAAGAGTGAAAATTTGGTTTCTTTTTTCTTTTTGACCTTAGTTTTGCTCATTTCGGTTAGTCCTTTGTTTAATTATTTGGTGTCTTGTGTATCATAGGTAAATTTTTACCTCAGTATATCACATTGCTTTGTCTGTTTCAAGAATTTAGTTCTACTTGCGGACAAGTAACATATATATAAACGAGGTGAAAAACAATGGAAAGCGCAAAAGATTTTCTCAGCGATATTTTTTACTATTTGCCGCCGCGTATAAGAGCGTTTTTTCTGAAATTGCCGCCGAATATCTGCGATGAAATAACCGAGATACGCCTCAGAGCGGATAAGCCCGTGTCGATAGTCACGAGAAACGGCTGTGCGTTTATAACTTCGGGCGGAAGAATGAGCTTTATCTGTTCGGATAATCTCCCCGTTATAACGGGAAGTGAAATTTCGGATATGGTTACCAAAATGTGCGGATATTCCGTGTACAGCCACCAAAGCGACCTTGTAAACGGTTTTATAACGCTTAAAGGCGGCTGCCGCGTCGGCATTTGCGGAACCGCTGTTATACAAAACGGAGCTGTTACGGCAATACGCGAGCTAACCTCCGTAAATATCAGAGTGGCGCGTGAAATCAAAGGCTGCTCCGACGACATATCGGACAGACTTTTTTTAAACGAACCGCGCAGCATTATTGTTGCCGGTGCGCCGATGTCGGGTAAAACAACGGTTTTAAAAGACCTTGTACGTAAGTTTTCGGACGGACTTATCGGAAGCTTTTATAAATGTGCCGTTATTGATGAACGCGGCGAGCTCTCGTGCCTTAAAAGCTCGGAGTGCTTTAATGCCGACATACTCTCTTTTTACCCGAAGCCGTACGGAATAATGACAGCAGTGAGGACTTTGTCTCCCGACATTATATTCTGTGACGAGCTGGGAAGCGAAAGTGAGGCAAACGAGGTGTTAAACGGCATTGCCTGCGGAGTTAAATTTATCGTTACCGCGCACGCCTCAAGCCTTAACGAGCTTTATTTACGGCACGGTACGAAGAAGCTTTTGGAGAGCGGACTTATTGACGCCGCCGTGTTTTTGGATACAGGGAAGAATATAGGAAAGATAAAGGAAATATTTTACTTCGGAGCGGAAGATTATGAAAACTGTGGGCCTTGTGATGATATTTGCGGCACTGAGCCTTGCGGGGATAAACAAGGCGATGACAATAACGGCGAGCGACAGGGAGGCGTATTCGGTAATCTCAATGCTCAAATACATAAGGACGCTGATATCGTATGTATCGACTCCCGCCGACAAAATATTAGACAGCCTTCTTGAGTCGGAATACAAGGATATGTTTTTTATAAAGGACGCAAGAGAGCGTTTTCGCCGGGGAGACAGCTTTTCCTCAGCGTGGAAAAACGCAATTGATAAAAACAAATCCGATACGTGCTTACCGCAGGACTGTATTGAAAAGCTTAAGGCTTTTTCCGACACCTTCGGCTCGGCAGACAAACAGAGCGAGCTCGAAAATTGCGATACATTTATCTCTTATTTTGAACTCAGGCAAAAGGAGCTTCACGAAAGAGCTGCGAGTGCGCCGCGCGTTTACGGTTCTCTCGGTGTGCTTTTCGGTGCGCTTGCCGTGATAGTGCTCTTTTAAAACGGAGGAAGTATGGAAGTTGATTTTATTTTTAAAATTGCCGCCATCGGAATAATCGTGGCTGTGCTCTATCAGGTGTTGTCGCGCTCGGGACGCGAGGAATACGCAACGCTGACGGTTATTGCGGGTATAGCCGTAATAGTGATGATGCTGCTACCGGGTATAGGGGAGCTTCGCAGCATCATAGAATCAACCTTTGATATATGATTAAGCTGATACTTATAATTCTGATCGGTGTTTTGTCGATAGTTATCATAAAGCAACTGCGGCCTGAGTATTCGTTTTTACTTCGCATAGCTGTGCTTTTGACGGTACTGTTTTCGGCTGTTGCGGCGTTTTCCGTGCTATCGGATAAAATCGGCGAAAGTATCGGAGATGCGGAAATAAATACCGAAGGCTTAAAGCTTATGGTAAAAACAGCCGGTGTATCGGTGGTTACCGAAATAGCCTCGGCCGTATGCCGTGACGCTTCGGAAACGGCTCTTGCAAAGACAGCGGAGCTTATAGGGAAAATAACAATAGCGGGTATGATTTTGCCTGTGATCGGAGAAATAATCAAATTATGTGTAAGCCTTTGCGGAAAGTGAAAAAAACGGTTACAACACTTACATTTTTAATGCTCGTAATATTTTTGCTTCCGATTGCCGCGAGTGCCGCCGATACGGGTGATGAAAAAATCACTTCCGATGACTTTGCTGTGGAAATAAGCGACGAGACAAGCAAAATTCTTGAGTCAATGGGCATTGAAAACATAGATTATGACTCGCTTATAAGCGCTTCGCCGAGAAAAATAATAACCTGCATTATAGATATTGCAAAGGGTAAGCTGAAAGAACCCGTAAAGACGCTCGGTATTGTACTGTCAATAGCGGTTGTCGCGGCAGTAGTCGGCAGCTTCGCCCCATCAAAAACCGCAGAAAAATATTCGGTCGGTACGGTATGCTCTTTTCTGATAGTTTCTGCTTTGTCGGTGCCTCTTGCGAGCACCCTTTCGTCTGCGGCATCGTCGATTGCGCTGACGGCTGATTTTATGAAGGGTTATATTCCCGTTTTTGCCGGGACGGTAGCCGCGAGCGGAATGACTCTTACCTCGGCTTCCTACAGTGCACTTGAGCTTGCGGCGGCAGAGGCGGTATCACAACTTTCATCAATGTTTTTCGTCCCGTTAACCGGGCTTATTATGATGGTTACGCTTTTGTCATCCGTTTCGGACAATGTAAATTCCGCGAAAATAATATCACTTTTGAAAAAGATTATTTCGATTGTTCTCGGTGTTTTATCAACCGTATTTGTGGGGCTTGTCACAATAAAGGGTGCTCTTGCTTCCTCCGCCGACAGCGTAAGCGTAAAGGGAATAAAGCTGCTTGCCGGAAACACCATACCCATAGTCGGCGGAGCAATAGGCGACGCTTATACCTCGGTTCTCGGCAGTCTTAATCTTATCAAAGGTACCGTGGGAGCATTCGGTATATTTGCGATAGCGGCTGTCAACATTCCCGTAATAACCGAGATGCTGCTGTGGATGATAGCCGTAAATATATGCTCCGCGTTATGCGGATTGCTCGGCGAAGAAAATGCGGCAAAAGTGCTTGACGGCGTTTCAGGTGTTTTATCTCTGACTAACACAATAACCGTCTTTTCCGCTGTTGTTTTTATACTGTCTACGGGCATAATTTTATCATTGAGGTCGTAAAATGAGCAATATAAAGCTTTGGCTTTTATCTGTATGTGTTTTTTCGGTAATTATGTCCCTGTTTCGCATTTTACTGCCTCGGGGCAATGTCAAAAAGACCGCAGGTACCGCGTTGTCTTTAATATTTTTGCTGTTTATAATAAGCTCGGCAGCTAAAAACGGGGAGGAGGCTTTTTCACAATCCGATTTCTCCGTTTTCGGCGACGGGACAGAGGAAACTGCCGCCGATAATATGTCGGCTTATGAAATTGCCGTCGAAAAAAGTCTTGCCGAAGCACTTTCTTCCCGTGAAATCGAGTATGAGAAGATAACCTTCGATATGAATAAAACGGCAGACGACATCATAGAGATTAGTAACGTGTGTTTGTCCGTGCCGTATAATTCGTCGTCGGACGATGAGATTATATCCGCGGTAACGGATTATACCGGTTTTTCACGGGAAATAATAAGAATAATAAGGGATGAACAATGAAAAAGCTGCCAAAGCTCTCCGAGAAACTGAAAAAGGATAAAAAGCTGCTTTTGACAGTCGCAGCGGGAATTCTCGGTATAGTGTTTATAGTCATATCTGAGTTTATCCCGAAAAGCTCGTATAAGAAAGCGGAAACAGGCGAGCAAAATAAGAATTCCGTATCGTCATATGAGGAAACGCTTGAACAACGTCTCGAAAGCATTATTTCCTCGGTTGACGGAGCGGGCAGGGTACAGGTTATGGTAACGCTTGATACCTCGGAGCAGACCCAGTATGCAAAAGATGAAAAGGAAAATTCCAAAAGCGGCGATAAAACATCCGAAAAATCCTATGAGAAAAAGTTTGTTCTGACAGATGACGACGGCGGAGTGGTGCTGAAAACCACAGAGCCGGAAGTTAGAGGCGTTATAGTTGTGTGCGACGGCGGTGACAATGCCGCGGTAAAAAACGGCATAACTTCCGCCGTAAGAGCGGCTCTCTCGGTGGACTCAAATAAGATAACAGTATTAAAAATGAAAAATTCGGAGGCAAAATGATGAGCGCAACAATAAAAAGAAAGCATCTTGTACTTACGGGACTTGTAATAGCCCTCGGAACTGCTATGTTCGTAAACTGGTATTACACAAAGCCCGAGGCGAAAAGCGTAAACAAGGCGACGGATGAGACAACAACGGTCAGCGCAAATCTCGGAGACGCCATGTATGTCAACGGAACCGCGGCGGCCGCAGAGAGCGATTGGCTTTCGGAGGCGAAGCTCAAGAGAACGTCTGCGCACGACGAAGCCAAATCGGCGCTTGAGGATGTAATTAACAGCTCCGATGCCGACTCGGACAGCAAGCAAAAGGCTTCGGAAGGACTCGAAAAGCTTACAAAAAACATAACCGACGAGAGCGATATAGAAAATCTGATAACCGCAAAGCTCGGCGGAAAATGCCTTGTATCTCTCGGTGAGTCCGCGTCAGTTACAGTTGAAAAGGGCTATCTTACCGACGAAGCTTTGACTCAGATTGTGGATATCGTAACCGCAAAGTCGGGGTTGCCGTCTTCAAAGGTTACCGTTGTTGAGGCAAAATAGGACATACGTGTACATATTTTAATTGATTATTGTGATTGTTTGTGTTATACTTAAACCAAATAATCGATTGAAATATATTTGTTTCAATGTCGAAAGGTGGGTAACCACATGAGTTATAACGACAATCGTGACAGCGGCGGAGTAGTTATTTCAAATGACGTAATTGCATCTATTGCCGCAAACGCCGTAAAGGACGTTGACGGCTTCGGGAGCTTTTCGAGCCGCCCCGCGGATTTATTGTCACAGGCACATTTTTCGGAATCGCCTCGCGCGGTTAAGGTGTGGAGCCTTGATAATGATATTAAAGTTCAGCTTTTTATAAATATCAAAAGCGGATTTAATATTCAATCTGTATGCACCGCCGTTCAGCAAAGCGTCAAAAATGCCGTTCAGAGTATGACCGGCAAGGTTGTAAGCAAGGTGAATGTTTGCGTACAAGGCGTTGATTACTGCGAACCTAACGAATTGAAAAACTGACGTTTTCCGGTTCTTTGCTGTATTCGGCGGTAAAGAGCCGGTTTTGTTTTATTAAATTATCGGGAGCGGACAAGCTATGACAAGAACCGAAGAACGCGAGCAGGCGTTCGTACTTATTTTTGAAAAAGAATTTAATATGGATACTTCTATGGATGACATAATCTCTTATGCCGCCGAGGCCGATGTGTTTTCCGAATCGGCTTTTGCCTCTTCTCTTGCAAAGGCGGTATTTGAAAATATCGGCGCCGTTGACGCCGTTATAGATAAGTATTCCATAGGCTGGAAAAAATCAAGACTTCCCAAAACAACTCTCGCCATACTTCGTCTTGCCATATGCGAGATGATGTTTGTTGACTCTATCCCCGAGAGCGTATCCATAAACGAGGCCGTTGAGCTTGCCAAAAAGTACGCTACGGCGGAGGATGCGTCATTTGTAAACGGGATTTTGGGAAGCTACTCGAGAGACAATAAAAATGAGTGATTTTCTCGGAATAGATACGAGTAATTATACTACCTCGGCGGCAATTTACGAAAACCATCATAATGTGCTGCTTCAGGAAAAAATGCTGCTGCCGGTAAAAAAAGGCGAAAAAGGAATACGTCAGAGCGATGCAGTTTTCCACCATACGGTGCAGCTCCCCGAAATAATCGACAAGCTTTTTAAAAAGACGGGAAAAAGGGACATTTCCGCTGTGGGCGTTTCATATGCTCCGAGGCGATTGGAAGGCTCATATATGCCGTGCTTTTTAACGGGGATTTCAGCCGCAACGGCTGTGTCAAGAGCTCTGTCGGTTCCGCTTTACCGCTTTTCTCATCAAGAGGGGCATATAGCTGCGGCACTTTATTCCGCCGGCAGGCTTGAGCTTTTAAATGAGCCGTTTATTGCGTTTCACGTATCCGGAGGCACCACGGAAGCCGTTTTGGTAAATCCCGATAATGAGCACATTATAAACGCCGAAATAGTGGCGAGCTCTTCCGACTTAAAGGCCGGTCAGGCAATAGACCGTGTCGGGGTTATGCTCTCGCTGAATTTCCCCGCGGGACCGGAGCTTGAAAGACTGTCGGAAAAAAGCAATGCGGTATTTAAAATAAAACCGTCAATGAAAAATACCGATTGTTCGCTTTCCGGAGTCGAAAATAAGTGCAAAAAAATGTTGTCCGAAAACTACGAAAAATCCGATATTGCGCTTTTTTGCATAGACAGCGTTATTGCCGCGCTTGACGGTATGTACAAGGCTCTTATGCCGAAGTACGGAGCTTTACCGGTTGTTTTTTCGGGCGGTGTCACTTCAAACAAGAGAATTAAAAATTATTTTCATGATAAATACAACGCGATTTTCGCCGAGCCGGCATTTTCGGCAGATAACGCGGCCGGTACGGCGGTTCTTTCTTCCATTATGTATGATCGGAGAAAATAATGCAGAATACATTGGTGCTGAGCGTATCACAGCTCAACAGATACATCAAGATGAATTTCGACGCCGATGAAAATCTCGCAAATATTTTTATAAGCGGCGAAATATCTAATTTTACAAATCACTATCGCACGGGTCACCTCTATTTTACGTTAAAGGACGATTCGGCCGCGGTAAGGGCTGTTATGTTTAATTCCTCCGCAAAAAGGCTCAAATTTATGCCTGAGGACGGAATGAAGGTTATCGCTCGAGGCAGAGTGAGTGTCTATGAGGCTTCAGGGCAGTATCAGCTGTATGTTGACGATATGCAGCCCGACGGTGTCGGTGCTCTCAACCTTGCGTATGAGCAGCTTAAAGAAAAGCTTCAAAAGGAAGGGCTTTTTTCCGAGCTTCACAAAAAGCCGCTGCCGCCGTACCCCGAAAAAGTCGGAGTCATCACTTCGCCTACAGGCGCAGCCGTGCGCGATATAATAAACGTCCTCGGCAGACGCTTTCCTTATGCCGAAATAGTTTTTTGCCCCGTTTTGGTTCAGGGCGAAGGTGCCCATTTGCAGCTTACAGACGCGGTCAATTTATTTAACTCCGAAAGGGCTGCGGATGTTATAATAATCGGCAGGGGCGGCGGCTCAATAGAGGATCTTTGGGAGTTTAATGATGAGGGGCTTGCAAGAGCCGTTTACAATTCCGAAATTCCCGTAATCTCCGCGGTAGGACACGAAACCGATTTTACAATTTGTGATTTTGTTGCGGATATGCGCGCTCCTACGCCGTCGGTAGCAGCGGAATTGGCGGTTCCGGATGCGAACGAATTACAGTACGCTTTGTCGGCTTTAAAGAACCGAATGTTTTTAAACGTTTCCTCCGGAATTGCAGACAGACGCTCGAGGCTCGAATATCTTACGTCTAAGGGAGCTTTAAAATCTCCCGACGAAATGCTGTCAAATCGGAGTCAACGCCTTGATACGGCTTTTTCAAAAATGCTGTCATCATATGAAAACCGTATCGGCGGCAAAAAAGTGGAATTTATATCTGCCGCAACTGCGCTGTCAAAGCTTGACCCTATGTCGGTGCTTATGCGCGGATTTGCCTTTGTTTCCGACAAAAGCGGAAAAAATGTATACTCGTCGCAGGCACTTGCGAAGGGTGATAAAATCAATGTCAGATTTCACGACGGCTCTGCCGTCTGTGAGGTTAAGGAGATAACGCAATGAAACAGACCTTTGAGTCCGCCGTAACGCGGATTGAAGAAATATCAAAGCTGCTTGAAGACAAGAACATCTCACTTGATGATTCAATCAAGCTTTTTGAAGAGGGCACGCGCCTTTCGGATTATTGCAGCGAATGTCTAAAAAATGCAGAGCAGAAAATAACGGAGCTCAAAAACAAAGAAGCGGAGTGATATTTATGGAATATACTCACGAAAAATATATTGAGATGATAGACGAGGCGTTGAAAGTGTACCTCGGCTCGGTTTCGGACGGTCAAGATGTTGTTCTTGACGCGATGAAATACAGTGCAGAGGGCGGAGGGAAAAGAATAAGACCCGTATTGACGCTTGAGTTTTGCCGTGTGTGCGGCGGAGATGTGCAAAGGGCTATACCGTTTGCGTGCGCCGTAGAGATGATTCACACTTATTCGCTGATTCACGACGATCTTCCGTGTATGGATAACGATGATATGAGGCGCGGCAAGCCGTCGTGCCACAAGGCATTCGGCGAGGAATATGCGCTTTTGGCAGGCGACGGGCTTTTGACTCTTGCGTTTGAAACGCTCTCAAAAGCCGAAGACATTAAAGTCGATACTTTTAAAGAGGCACTGTTTACACTCTCAAATCTTGCAGGTATCAACGGTATGGTCGGCGGTCAGGTGCTTGACCTCAAAGCGGAGAAAAGCAAACCAACGCTCTCTGCTCTTCAAACGATAGACCGTCTTAAAACCGGTGCACTTATAAAGGCGGCGTGTACCTTAGGCTGTCTCGCATCGGAAAAATATGATGGGCAAAAGATAGCCGCGGCGTCTGTTTATGCCGAAAACATAGGGCTTGCTTTTCAGATTGTAGACGATATACTTGACGTCACAAGCGATACCGCCACACTCGGCAAACCCGTCGGCAGCGACGACAAAAATGAAAAGATAACGTATGTTAAACTTATGGGTATTGAGAAATCACAGGAGACGGTTGACGAATTGACTAAAGAGGCGGTAAACGCTCTCGGAGTTTTTGACGGTGACACGTCTTTCCTTGAAAAATTAGCATATAAGCTTGCTTTAAGAAAAAAATAACCGGTCTTCGGGGGAAGTTTTTTTAATGAAGTATCTTGATAAAATAAAATCGCCTGCGGACGTAAAAAATCTCAATGAAGATGATTTGCCGCTTTTGGCGCAGGAAATCAGAGAGGTTCTCGTAGATACGGTTTCGCAAAACGGCGGTCATTTGGCGTCGAATCTCGGTGTTGTCGAGCTTACAATTGCTCTTCACAGGGTTTTTGATTCGCCCAAGGATAAAATTATTTGGGATGTCGGCCATCAGGCATATACGCATAAGCTTTTGACGGGCAGGTATCCCGAATTTGAGACAATACGCCGTGAGGGCGGACTTTCGGGCTTTACAAATCCGTCGGAGAGCGAGCACGATATTTTTTACAGCGGACACTCGAGTACTTCTATTTCAGAGGCTCTCGGTGTTGCAACCGCAAACGGTCTTAATAACGATAAGCATACCGCAATAGCCGTAATAGGCGACGGTGCGCTGACGGGCGGACTCGCTTATGAGGCACTCAACAATGCAGGCAGATCAAAGCAGCGACTCATAGTCATACTTAACGATAACGAGATGTCTATTTCAAAAAACGTCGGCTCTGTCGCCAGGTATCTTGCCGTGCTTCGTTCAAAACCGGGCTATTTCCGCTTGAAGGCGCGTACCGAAAAAATAATCAATCGCATACCGCTCATAGGCAAAAAAATATCCGAGCAGCTTTTTAAATCAAAGACGAGGCTAAAGAATTTAATATATAAAAGCACCTTTTTTGAGGACCTCGGCTTCCGTTATATGGGACCCATTGACGGACACAATATAACTCAGCTTTGCGAGGCTCTTGAGGGTGCGAAAATGGTAAATGCCCCGGTGCTTCTTCATATCAACACGGTGAAGGGTAAGGGTTACGACTTTGCCGAGAAATCCCCGAGCGAGTTCCACGGGATTTCAAAATTCAATATAAATACGGGCGAGCCCGTATACAGCGGCACGAATTTTTCCGCCGAGTTCGGCGATTTCCTGTGCGATATAGCCTCTAAGGATAAGCGTATATGCGCTATAACCGCGGCTATGTCTCTCGGCACGGGCCTTGAAAAATTCAGAAAGCAGTTTCCCGACAGATTTTATGATGTCGGCATAGCCGAAGAACACGCCGTAACCTTTTCCTCGGGGCTTGCAAGAGGCGGTATGGTGCCGGTTTTCGCCGTATATTCTACGTTCCTTCAAAGGTGCTATGACCAGCTTGTACATGACGGAGCTATGCAGCATCTTCATATGATAATCGCTGTTGACCGCGCGGGCTTTGTCGGCGAGGACGGCATTTCGCACCAAGGTATTTTGGATGCAGCATTTTTAAACGGAATACCCGGTATAACGGTTTATTCACCGTCTACATACACAGAATTAAAACACGCTTTTATAAGGGCGATATACCACAGTAACGGTGTGGTAGCCATACGCTATCCGCGCGGTACCGAAAAGCCCGTACCGGAGTCGAACGATCTTTCGTTTGAACCGTTTGCGGTTTACGGCAGAGAAGACTCGGATACGTTCATTGTCACATACGGTAGACTTTATTCCTATGCCTGCTCTGCGGCAGATGAGCTTATAATCCGCGGATATAACATCTCTGTTTTAAAGCTTAACCGCATAAAGCCAATTTCGGAGGACGCTGTTGAAAAGGTTCTCTCATGCAAAAAAGTGTTTTTCTTTGAAGAGGGCATCAAAGCCGGCGGTATAGGCTCGGTATTCTCAGAAATGATGACGGAAAAAGGCTTTAAAGGTAATTTCAATTTAACGGCGGTAGACAATGAATTTGTAAAGCACGCAGCGGTTTCCGCGCTTTTAAGCGAGTATTCGCTTGACGAAAACGGTATGATAAAAACAATTTTGGAGTATGACGATGGCGGAAAAAAAGACGAGGCTTGACGTAGCCGTTTTTGAACGCGGACTTACGGACAGCCGTGCGAAGGCAGGCGCGCTAATTATGGCGGGTCAGGTCTTTGTAAACGGGCAAAAGGCTCTTAAGTCGGGTCAAAATGTGAAAGAAGACGATCAAATCGAGGTTCGCGGCGAAAAAATGCCGTTTGTCAGCCGCGGAGGCTATAAGCTCGACAAGGCGGTTAAGGCATTTGATCTTTCACTTCAAGATAAAATATGTATGGATATAGGCGCGTCAACGGGCGGATTTACCGACTGTATGCTGCAAAACGGAGCGGCAAAGGTGTTTTCGGTTGACGTGGGATACGGTCAGCTCGCATGGAAGCTTCGCACCGATGAACGCGTTGTGAATATGGAACGCACAAACTTCCGATACCTTACAATTGACGATATCGGCACAAAGCTTGATTTTGCGAGTGTGGATGTCTCATTTATATCGCTTAAAATCATTTTACCCGTACTTTTTGAGCTCTTAAACGACGGCGGCGAGGCGGTATGCCTTATAAAGCCGCAGTTTGAGGCAGGCCGCGACAAGGTGGGCAAAAAAGGTGTTGTGCGCGACAAGGAAACGCACGCCGAAGTTATTAAAACAATCACGGATTTTGCTTTTGATACGGGATTTTCGGTTGTCGGTCTTGACTTTTCGCCCATAAAAGGTCCCGAGGGCAATATTGAATACCTTATGTATCTTCGAAAAGAGCAAAACAATATAAATGCTGTGAAGGGCAAAGAATCGGAAGTAGCCGAGCTTTCACACAATACGTTACAGTAAAGCAGGTGACTGATTTGAAAATTGCATTGTTGCCGAATTTAACGCGTTCTCATGCGCTTTCGGTTACGGACGATGTATGTAAATACCTTGAAAAATACAATGCCGAATACTATTTTGAAACGGAAACCGCGGAAAAAATATGTCATAAAATCAAAGCCGTCGGTTTGCCCGAAACAGAGCTTTTGTCACTTTGCGACGTTGTTATCGCCATAGGCGGTGACGGCTCGCTTATCCACGCGGCACGTAAAGCGGTTAAATATAAAAAGCCGATACTCGGCGTCAATGCAGGCAATCTCGCCTTTATGGCGGGCATAGAAAAAAACGAGCTCGAGCTTTTAAAGGAGCTTATAGAGGGCAATTATACAATAGATAAACGAATGATGCTCGATGTCACCGTTAAAAACGGCTCATGTGAAAAAACGCTCGATTGCTGCCTTAACGACGTAGTAATCGCAAGAGGCGAGCAGATAAAACTCGTTAAGCTTAATGTTGAGTGTGACGGGCAAAAAATCAACGATTATTACGCCGACGGTATCATAATTTCCACACCCACAGGCTCCACGGCGTATTCGCTGTCGGCAGGCGGCCCTGTTGTAGACCCGAAAATCGAGAGTATACTTTTAACGCCTATCTGCACACACTCACTTTTTGCAAGGTCGCTTATCTTCGGCAACGACTCCGTGCTTTCGGTGAAAATTCCCGAAAACACGTCCGATAAAATCAGAATTTCATGTGACGGCGACGATTCCGTAGAGCTGAGACCGGGAGACTGTGTAAGAGTAGGCAAGTCAAAATACTACGCGGACTTCATCAGAATTAAAAACGAATCGTTTATTGATGTGCTTAACAGTAAATTGGCACAGAGGAGGGCATAAGTTGAAAAAGAAAAGACATGAGCTTATTTTAAGGCTTATAACCGAAAACGCCGTTACTACGCAGGACGAGCTCTTGGAGCTTCTTAAAAAGAACGGATACAATGTAACACAGGCTACCGTTTCGCGCGATATAAAGGAATTGAAACTCATAAAAACACCTGTAAAAAACGGACGTTCAAAATATTCCGTCGGCAGCAGCGGCTCCGATGATGACAGTGCTAAGTTTTATTCTATCTTTTCACAGTCGGTAATTTCGGTGGCAGCCGCAGGTAATATCTGCGCAATTAAGTGCTTTTCGGGAACAGCAAATGCTGCGGCAGCCGCGGTTGATGCAATGAAGCTCGAAAAGGTAGTTGCAACTTTGGCAGGCGACGACACTATCTTTGTGCTTTGCCACAGCGATTCTGAGGCGCGGGAGTTTACTTTACAGATAAAAGCAATGCTGAACGGAGACTGAAAAAATGCTTTCAAATTTGCAGATAGAAAATATAGCCGTTATCAAAAGCGCGTCTATTGATTTTGAAAACGGATTTAACGTAATGACAGGTGAAACCGGTGCCGGTAAATCTATCGTTATAGATTCTCTTAACGCAATTTTGGGCGAGCGTACCTCGCGTGAGCTTATACGAAGCGGAGCCGACAGCGCGTCGGTGTGCGCCGAATTTCAAAATGTCGGCGACAATGTAAAAAACGAACTTGAAAAGCTCGGTATAGAAAAAGACGATACGCTGATTGTAAGCCGCAAATTAACCCCTGACGGTAAAAATGTATGCCGCATAAACGGTATGCCGGCGACCGTTTCCATGCTTAAAGCATTGGGTGTGCAGCTTGTAAATATTCACGGTCAGCTTGATAATCAAAGCCTTTTATCGCCGGAGACGCACTGTTCTTTTATTGATAAGCTCGCAGGCAGCGGCAGAGAGCTTAAAGAATTCAAAGAGCTTTATTCGCTGTATATCAAAAAGGAAAACGAGCTGAAATCCCTCAACACAGATGTAAATGAGAAAAACCGCAGGCTTGATATACTTAATTATCAGATTGAGGAAATACAAAAGGCGGATATAAGGCCGGGTGAAAAAGACGAGTTGACCGAAAAGCTCGGGTTCCTCAGAAATGCCGAAAAGGTCCTCGACTTGCTGCATACGGCATATGCCGCGCTTAACGGCGACGGTGAAATGCCGGGTGCTGCCGATATTGCGGCTGACGCTGCGTCAAAATTGCTGTCGGCGGCAGATTATTCTTCGGATTTTACCGAGACGGCAAACGGTGTCAATGATGCCGCAATGAACCTCAGCGCATATACCGAAGAGCTTCGCGACAAAATATATTCGCTCGACTATGACCCAAACGAGACCGAAAGAGCCGAGGAGCGTCTTGACGTCATTTACAGATTATCCCAAAAATACGGCGACAGCGAAGAAGATATACTCGCTTATCTTGAAAATGCCGAAAAAGAGAGAGACGCTTTGTCCTTTTCGGACGAGCGAGCAGAACAGCTGCGCGCAGAAACCGAAAAAGCATATAACGAGGCTCTCGCCGCGGCAAAAAAGCTTTCCGAAATCAGAATTGAAGCCGGCAAAAAGTTTTCCGCCGATGTCGAAAGAGAGCTCGCATTTCTCGATATGCCGTCGGTTAAGTTTATTGTAAATGACTCTGTCGGCGAGCTTTATGAAAACGGCATAGACAATATTGAGTTTTTGCTCTCGGCAAATGCCGGTGAGGAGCCGAAACCGTTGTCAAAAATAGCATCGGGCGGCGAGCTTTCAAGAATAATGCTTGCCATTAAGTGCGTATTGTCTGAGCTTGACGACATCGACACGCTCATTTTTGACGAGATCGATTCCGGTGTGAGCGGCAGAGCGGCGTTAAAGATTGCCGCAAAAATGAAAGAGCTTTCAAAAACACATCAGGTTATATGTGTAACTCATTTGGCGCAGATAGCAGCCTTTGCCGACGAGCACAAGCTTATTTCAAAAGAAGAGAAGGACGGGCGCACTTACACGTGCATAGCTTCTCTCGATTATAACGGCAGAAAGTATGAGCTTGCAAGGATAATGGGCGGCCTCACCGTTACTCAAAGCATTTTAAACAGCGCAGAGGAATTACTCTCGTCTGCCGAAATTGACGATTAAAGGTTGACAAATATTTTTTTAATGGTACAATAGGCACATATTTATACAGGCCGCGAAGGGTCAAGGTAAAAGAGTAAATTTTTTTAAGAGAGCCGTTGGTTGCTGCGAAACGGTAAAAAGCTCTTTGAAGTTACGTCCCGGAGCCGCATTTCCGAAGCACAGTAGGTTATGCCGTTTTGCAAGCGTTAATTGCCGAAGTTTTTATAACTTCACGAGGCTTTTTCCGTGAGGGAAAGGCAAACCGAGGTGGTACCGCGATTTTTCGTCCTCTGTCTTTTGACAGAGGGCTTTTTTTATGTCGATAATTAAAGGAGAGAATTGAAATGGAAATTTACGAAGAATTAAAAGCCAGGGGCTTAATAGCTCAGGTAACTAACGAAGATGAGATACGCGAGCTTGTAAACGCCGGTAAAGCAACCTTCTATATAGGCTTTGACCCGACGGCGGACTCTCTTCACGTAGGGCACTTTATGGCGCTCTGCCTTATGAAACGTCTTCAAATGGCAGGCAACAAGCCGGTCGTTTTGATAGGCGGCGGCACAGGCTATGTCGGCGACCCGTCAGGCAGAACCGATATGCGTTCCATGATGACTCCCGAAACCATACAGCATAACTGCGATTGCTTTAAAGAGCAGATGAGCAAGTTTATTGATTTCTCAGAAGGAAAAGCGCTTATGGTAAATAATGCGGACTGGCTTCTTGATCTGAATTATGTAGAAGTGCTTCGTGAGATCGGACCGCATTTTTCGGTAAACCGTATGCTTACGGCAGAGTGTTATAAGCAGAGGATGGAAAAAGGATTAAGTTTCCTTGAGTTTAACTACATGATCATGCAGGCTTATGATTTCTATGCATTGTTCCAGAAATACGGATGTAATATGCAATTCGGCGGCGACGATCAGTGGAGCAACATGCTTGCGGGAACAGAGCTTATCCGCAGAAAATTGGGAGAAGATGCAGGCGCGATGACTATTACGCTGCTTTTGAATTCCGAAGGAAAGAAGATGGGAAAAACACAGTCCGGTGCTGTATGGCTTGAC
>ENA-OPXQ01000564-OPXQ01000564.1-human-gut-metagenome-genome-assembly--contig:-NODE-564-length-23640-cov-15.427517_pt1 | contig 23640 bp, 18 predicted proteins | sample MGYA00241769_ERZ502042 | MGnify/ENA primary metagenome ERZ502042 (study PRJEB25962, sample SAMEA2041934) | human gut metagenome | biome: human gut; feature: human-associated habitat; material: faeces...
CCCTAAGGCCTTCGGCATCCAGTACACAGACAAAGATAACACACTGAAATATGTGCATCAGACATCCTGGGGTATGACAACACGTATGATCGGTGCGATCATCATGGTTCACGGCGACAATGATGGTCTGGTTCTGCCACCTAAGGTAGCACCGACACAGGTAATGGTTATCCCGATCCAGATGCAGAAGGATGGCGTATTGGATAAGGCAAACGAAGTGCGTGAGCGTCTGGGAAAAGTCTGCCGTGCAAAACTGGACGATTCCGATAAGAGTCCGGGATGGAAATTCTCTGAGCAGGAGATGCGTGGAATTCCGCTTCGTGTGGAACTGGGACCGAAAGATATTGCGGCAAATAAATGTGTGGTTGTCCGCAGAGATACCAGAGAGAAAATTGAGGTTTCCCTGGATGAGATCGAGACAAAGATTCCGGAACTGTTAGAGACCGTTCAGAAAGATATGTTTGCGCGTGCAAAGGCACATCGTGATGCACATATCTGGGATGCACATAATTACGAAGAATTTAAGGATATTGCAGAAAATAAACCGGGATTCATCCGTGGTATGTGGTGCGGAGATCAGGCATGTGAGGACAAGATCAAAGAAGATCTGGCAGTAACCTCACGCTGTATGCCGTTTAATGATCAAGAACAGATTTCAGATGTTTGTGTATGCTGTGGAAAACCGGCACATAAGCTGGTATATTGGGGCAAGGCATATTAAAAATCAGACGGGATTATGGATTTCAAAGAGGGGGTTGGAGCCATGATTGAAAAGTATTTTAATGGTGTTATAGAACAGGTATATCACAGAATCGGAAACGCAGAAAAGAACATTGTTATGGCAAGCTATAACAATGACTTTTCTGTGTCCGGGCTGGAGAATAAAAAACGTTATCAGGAAGACGATAACGTTTTTTTTGCCTGTTGTGAACTGCAATATGAGACATTGTCCGGGGCATATGCGCCTTTTCTGGACATTATCTGTGACATGTTCCGCAAATTTGTAAAGGGAGATTTTGAAGCTTTTTTGCGCGAATGCGGAACTTATGAACTGCACCGGTCTTTGTTTTTAGGGTACTATGAAGATGGTATCTGCAAAAGGGAAGAAGGGGTGCTGTTAAATGAAGTGGAATATGAGCAGCGGCGCATGACAGAAGCCATCGTTGCCATGCTGAAAAAACTCACGGAATACCGGCCGATTATGATTGTAATTAACCGTTTCCAGCTGGCAGGACGCAGTTCCATGGAACTTATTTACCGGCTGCTGACAGAACCGTGTACGGAAATCGGGATTGTGCTTGGAGTAAACGAAATGCAGCCGCGGCTGGATATGGCCGTCAACATGTGGGATGCAATCGTGGAAAAACTTGAAGACAGCAGCCAGATTTATCATATTGGAAGTTCCGGGAAACACAGAAACCGGGAGAATGCGGAGGATGTGGCAGAAGAGAAAAATTACAGCCACATGCTTGCAAAGGTAGAGACAATCATTACGTTTCTGGATTGTGACCAGGCAAAATGGTACTTGCAGAAACTTGAATATAAACTTAAATTTGAAGATATTTTTGTGGATGATATAACCCTGCGGGAATTTTATCTATTGTATACCCGTACCGCTATTTTGCGTGCAGAGCTTTCTAAGGCACTGGAGATGGTTGATTCAGCAATGCGTCTGCCATCCGTTCGGAAAGATCTGTTTTACCGCAGTGAATGTTCCTTTTTAAAGGGAACGTGCCTGATGTATCAGGGCAAACTGCAACAGGCGGAAATGTATGCACAGTATGCCCGGGAGGAAGCACAAAAAAGTGGGAATGAGAAACAGATATTCAAGGCGGAACTCTTGTCTGTTATGGCGCGTATGTCCGGCTGGTACAATATTTTTTTCTGTATACAGGATATCCCGATTCATGAAGGGCTGATTGAAAAGCTGATGCAGAACAATTACCGGAATCATCTGGCACATATTTATATTTATGCATATGATAATCGGCCGGAGATGGTTGCAAGGGCCTACCGTTCCGAGGCATCTCTTTTATATTTCAGTAAAGGGGTGGCACTGGCAAAAGAGATTGGAAATGAGCAGCTGGTATATGATGCATATCAGAAAAACATTATGCTTGCATCAACGAATGGTATGAATGAGATTGCCATGCTGTATTCCGTGCGTACATACCAGTTCATGAAATCAAGGGATGATGTTTATGAGGGCAGAATTCTGTCCGGCATCGGATATAATCTGAGTGCCATGGGAAAAAACCAGCTGGCGGAGCATTACTATAACCGTGCCATTGAGGTGTTTTACCATTTGCGTCTTCCAGAGGATATTGCGGAAGTGTTTTACAACCGTGCACTGAATTATATTATGCAGGAGAACTATGCGAAGGCGGAACATGATCTGCTGATGGCGATGAAGGTAATAGAAAAACTGCATCTTAACAGTCTGCGTGTATGTAATCTGTCAAAATTATATGGTCTTTTAGCACTTGTGAGCATCATGCAGAAAGACCGGTTTAACTGTGAACGTTACTTGCTTAACTGCCGGCAGTTCCTGAATTATATCATTGAGAAAGAAAAAGAAAATGAAAACGAGGAAATCATCCATGACTATGCCAAGTGTGATGAGGATATGTTTCTATACACATTTTCCATGGCAATGATTAACCGCATGGATGGAAAGAAGGAAGAGGTACTGGTCAGTTTTGAACAGGCAGAGCGTTTCCTGCTTCAGGCAGAGGGAAATGAGTTTTTCAGTTATCGTTTATTCCGGAAAGAGAGAATGAAGCTGTTTGAGGAAATGGGGCGCAGTGAGCGCTGCCAGATGGAACGCGCAACGCTTTTGCAGCATGAGGAGATTAATTCCCAGGCGGCACGGCTGCTTCCCATGAATCTCCTGAAGGAAATTGATCTGGGAGAGCATCCGCAAACGTGTGCCGTGCGGGAGGAAGAAATTGAAGCCCTGATCAAACAGGAAGGCCTTTTACAGGATTATGCAACGTCCCGGAGACAGATGGAGTTTATTTCCACATGGCAGAAACTGATTGATGTGAACGGAAGCAACGTAGAGGGTATGGTACAGAATGCGTTCAATACGTTTATGAATCATTTCAGCCTGGATTGTGCATTGTATATCTGTTACCATGAAGATGGTGCCCATGTACTTTATAACGATACCAAATGTGAGATGACGGAAGCGGACATTGCGGCGATCGGAAATACCATGCTGGAATATCCACAGGGGTTTGCGGTATCAAAGATCAGCGACAGTTTTCTGGAACATCAGGATACGATCGGTTATTTCGGAATAGATGATGTATGTTCGTTTGTGGCAGCACCGTTTTTCAAAAACGGAAAGCTGACCAGCCTTCTGATCACATATGTCCGCATGAAGGATAACTGGCATGGTTCGATCGAACGTTACATGCTCAACGAGGATGACCTGAGAATCTATTCCCTGCTTTTTCGGGAGATGGAGTATTCGATCAATCGCATGGAGGCAAACGACAAGATTTATATGATGAACCGCAAGCTGCAGGAAGCTGCGGTTACGGACATGCTTACCGGTATTTATAACCGTGCCGGCATGTATGAAGAGATCCGGCAGATGATCAAGTGTTACAGTATGTCAGAGGAGACACATCATGTAGGACTGATGTTTATTGATCTGGACAATTTCAAGCATTATAATGATACGTTCGGGCATGATGTCGGAGATCTGATCTTAAAGGAAATGGCAAAGATTTTCCGCAAGGCGGTAAAGGGAAGAGGATTTGTCGCCAGATATGGCGGGGATGAATTTATTATGATCTTAAATACCGATGCCCGGGAAATCCTTGAACAGATCGCAAAAGGAATCTATGAGAAAATCAATTCCACGCAGGGATTCCAGCGGCAGATTGAAAATTATCTCGGCCATGCGATCACGACGACCGAAAAATCGCGGATTACCTGTTCCATCGGAATCGCAAGCGCAGGGGATGTGAGAAAAGAGGAAGATATTAATGAATTAATCCGCAGCGCAGATGAGATTTTATATAAAGTCAAAACAGGGGAAAAAGGACACTACGCATTTTTATGAAAATTCAATTACCAGAACACGTAAAGCAAATTATACACAGACTCCAGCAGGAGGGGTATGATGCCTATGCCGTGGGTGGATGTGTCAGAGATACACTTTTAGGACGCAGCCCACAGGACTGGGACATTACAACTTCCGCGAAACCGCAGGTGGTGAAAGCCCTGTTTTCCCATACGGTTGATACGGGTATTGCACATGGAACCGTTACGGTTATGCTGGATCATACAGGGTATGAAGTGACAACTTACCGGATCGATGGGGAATATGAAGATGCCAGACATCCGAAGACAGTGACTTTTACGGGAAATCTGGTAGAGGATTTAAAACGCCGGGATTTTACGATCAATGCCATGGCATATAATGATACCGCAGGACTGGTGGATGCATTTGACGGGATTGGGGATCTCAAACGGCACGTGATCCGTTGCGTGGGGGTACCACATGACCGGTTTGGAGAGGATGCGCTGCGTATGCTGCGCGCCGTGCGTTTTGCCGCACAGCTTGGATTTTCCATTGAGGAGAAAACCAGACAGGCTGTGGCAGATCTGGCAGACAATTTACAGAAAGTCAGTGCGGAGAGAATCCAGACGGAAATGGTGAAACTGCTTACCTCCGCACATCCGGAGGAGATGCGTACGGTATATGAGCTTGGACTTTCCAGAGTATTTCTCCCGGAGTTTGACAGGATGATGGAAACCCCGCAGATTACGAAACATCATTGTTACAGTGTGGGGGAACATACCATTCATGCCATGCAGGAAGTCCAACAGGACCGGATTCTGCGCCTGACCATGCTGCTTCATGATGTGGCCAAACCGGTGTGTGTAACGACAGATGAAAAAGGGCAGAATCATTTTAAAGGACATCCGGCAGAAGGTGCGGAAATGGCACGGGTTATTTTGCGGCGGTTGAAGTTTGACAACGAAACAATAAAACGCGTATGCCTGCTCGTGCGCTATCATGATGACCGTCCGGCCGTGACACCGCGCAATGTGCGCCGTGCGATCAGCAGGATCGGAGTGGAAAATATGGAGGCTCTGTTTGCGGTAAAGCGTGCAGATACACTGGCGCAGAGCATGTATGAGCGGCAGAAAAAGCTTTCCTATATTGATGCCTACGAAGAAACTTATCGTGAGATATTAAAAGAACACCAGTGTGTGCAGAAAAAGGATCTTGCCATAAACGGCAGGGATCTGATTGCACAGGGAATGAAAACGGGCAAAGAAATGGGAGAAGTGTTGCAGGCGCTGTATGAACAGGTTCTTGATGAACCGCAACTGAATAATAAAGAGACGCTGCTTGCACTTGCTTTGCAATTGCAACAGACAAAACAGGAATAAATAAGACACCCTTTCCATATGATGAAAATAGATTCAAGTCATGTGGGAGGGGTTTCATTTTGTATTATCAGCCGGAAGCAATGTTGGAGCAATATGACATAGAAATAAAACAGATCACGAAAGGCAGAGGTGTGTTTTGCTGTGAGACGGATCAGGGGAAAAAAGTACTTGCACCGTTTCGGGGATCTGCAGAACGCGCAAAATTTGTGCGCGAAATATTATGCAGCATGCAGGAAAAGGGATATCCGGTGGAACAGGTCAGTCTGACAAAAGACGGGCAGTGTGTGGTAACGGATGAAAGTGGCATGCGTTTCTGGCTGAAAGATCTGGTAGAGGGAAATGAATGCCAGACAGGTCGGGAGAAAGATGTAGCTGCCGGTGCCCAGGCGCTGGCAGGGTTTCATTGCTGTGTTTCATCCTGTATTACGGAAATTCCGGATTTTATGAAAAATACAAAGAATGAACCGGCAGTGCTCTATTACCGGCATTACCGGGAACTGATCCTGGTAAAAAATTTTGTGCAGTCAAGAAAAACCCGAAACGAGTTTGAGCGGTCATTCTGGGAACAGTATACGCATTATATCGCACAGGCGAAAGAAGCGGTCGGGATGCTGCAGGAGCGAAAAGACCAGGGGAGAACCAGGGGGTTTTGTCACGGGGATTGTAACCAGCATAATATGCTTCGTACAGCACAGGGGGTCCGGCTCGTAAATTATGAAAATCTGTTTTACGGAGAACAGATGGTGGATCTGGCAAACTATCTGCGTAAGATTCTGGAAAAAAACAGTTGGAGTACGGACATGGGAAAACATATTCTGGAAGCCTATGAAAAGCAGAGAAAATTGTGCAAGGAAGAAAAACAGCTGCTGCATGTGCTGCTTCTGTTTCCAGAGAAATTCTGGAAAGTATCCAATCACTACAGTAACTCGCATAAAGCATGGGTATCCGGCAGAGATATTGAAAAATTAAACCGGCTGATTGCAGCGGAGCCGGCAAGGGAACATTTTCTGGAAAATTTGTTTTCTTTTCTGTGAAGAATGAGCTATACTAAGGATATGAGAAGAGACAGAATTAAAAAAACAATTACATATTTGAGTCTGCTTTTTTGGCTGTGTCTGCTTGTGGCATGTGGACAGCAGGAGGAGACGACAGATGACGGAGTTACCTATTTTCATCATTCCATCGCAGACCGGAATACACAGGAAACACAGGAGAATTCCACGGAAACGGAAAAGTCCGAAGAGTTTCTGCTGACCGCAGTCGATCAGATTCAGGAAAGTCTCCAGCTGTACCGGTATGCGGATGGAATGGAATACCGGTATTATTACGGAACAGGCACCCGTTTTTATGATAAATACGGAAACCGGACACCTGTGACAAGTTTTGAACCCGGTCTGCTTGTGACCATCGGGGATGTAGACAGCGAAGGAATCCTCACGGAAGCCCGGATTTCGGATCAGGCATGGGTATACGACAATATCACCCGGTTTTCGGTAAATCCGGATCTGGACATGCTAAAGATCGGAGATGGAAAATATCGCTATACGGATGACACGATTGTGTTTTCCGGAGATAAAAGAATCCAGATGACGGATTTGTCGGATGGGGATACGTTAAGCGTTGTCGGCAGGGATAAAAACATTCTTGCGGTGCGTGTGACAACCGCACAGGGAACGCTTGCACTGTCCAACACCAAACTGTTTGAAGAAAGTTTTTTGCAGCTGGGCACAAAGATTTTTGCGGAAATTACACCGGATATGGAGATTCAGGTGCCGGAAGGAACCTATGAACTTCGCGTAGCCAATAACGGATGGGGCGGCAGTACGGAAGTGACGATTACGCGTGGCGAGACTACAAATGTGGATCTTGACACCTTAAAAGGCGAAGGACCGTCTTACGGAAAGGTGCAGTTTGTCATCGATGCAAAAGATGCGGTGCTGTCAATTGACGGAAAAGAAACGGACTATGAGAAGCCGGTGAAATTAACCTATGGAAGCCATACAATTACGGTATATTCTTCGGATTATGATACCTGGAAGCGGAACTTATATGTCAACTCGGAGAAATCGACAATTGTTATCAATCTCGCGGATGAAGATTCCAGTGAAACAGGCAGCAGTCAGAGCAGTTCAGAAAGCAGCAGCCAGAGCAGCTCACAGGGGAGCAGTCAGAGCAGTTCAGAAAGCAGTAGTCAGAGCGAGTACAAGAACCGGCAGGAAGAGCTTGATACACTCAAGGATCTGATTTCTAGTATGACATCCTCCAGTTCGCTTGTGTCAAAATGACGGTTTTTCGGACAGAATTTTGGTTGTTTTTAAGTGCCCAAAAGCCCGAAAATATCGCATTTTTCCTTGACAAAAGGATGGAAAACAAGTATAAATAGATTTGTAAGTAATTTGAGAGAAGGAACTCGAATTATATAATATAGGAATCCATAGGAGGAATTTTAACATGAACAAAGCAGAGTTAGTTGCAGCAGTAGCTGAGAAGGCAGAGATTTCAAAGAAAGACGCTGAAGCAGCAGTTAAGGCATTCACAGATGTTGTTGCTGAGGAGCTGAAGAAGGGTGAGAAGATCCAGTTAGTTGGATTTGGTACTTTCGAGGTTTCTGAGAGAGCAGCAAGAGTTGGAAGAAACCCACAGACAAAGCAGGAAATCACAATCCCAGCTTCTAAGGCACCGAAGTTTAAAGCAGGTAAGGCTTTAAAGGATTCCCTGAACTAATTCTGGTGGAATATGTGGGAGAGCGTCATTGGACGCTCTCTTTTCTGTTATAAGGAGAAATAATATGAGATTAGATAAATTTTTAAAAGTATCACGCCTGATCAAGCGAAGAACGGTCGCCAATGAAGCCTGTGATGCAGGACGTGTTATGGTAAACGGAAAACCTGCCAAGGCATCCACCAATGTAAAAGTCGGAGACGAAATAGAAATTCTGTTTGGACAGAAATCCGTAAAAGTGCGTGTTACGGATATTCAGGATACGACCAAAAAAGAACAGGCGAAAGATCTGTTTGAATACATATCCTAGAAGTGTGGCGCATACTCTTTAACAGGAGGGCGCTTGTATGGAAGAAAGAGGACAGTCAAACAGCACAGGGCAGCATAAGCTGATCCTGCAGAACCGGAAAAGCGGAAGTTTTACCGGTGTAACGGATGTTGTAAATTTTGATGCCAATGAGATTATCCTTGACACAGAACTCGGACGGTTGACGATTAAGGGAAAAGAACTTCACGTAAACCGGCTGGACCTGCAGAAAAAAGAAGTGGAAATTGATGGAACCGTGGATATGCTTCAATATTCCGGAACACCTGGCCGGGGTGTCTTTGGAAAGTGGTTCGGTTAAGTGGAAGAGGGCAGGATTTTTGTACATTTTTTTCTGTTTGGGATGATAGCATTTGCGGCATATGACGGAATCCGTGTAGTTCGTAGAATTTTTCCGCATGGGATCTTTATGATTTCCTTAGAGGATCTGGTATACTGGCTGGTTATTTCGCTTTGTTTTTTTCTGCATCTCTGTCAGGTAAATAATGGAAAAATCCGGGGCTATGTGCTCCTGGGAAGCCTTCTGGGAGCGTGGATTTATTACAGTTTCTGCAGTCGGTTTGTTATGCGGTATCTGACGGAAAAGATTCATTATCTGAAAAAGAGGTTGAAAAAGTTCCGGGAAATGACTACAATAAAGTTAAATAAGCTTCGTAAAAGAAAGAAGCCTGAAGAATCGGAGAAAGAACATGAGAAAAACTAAAAGGCGTCGCCGTGGAAGCGGTACTGCAGGAATCATGATCATTGTGCTTGCATTTTTGGTTGTCATGACGGTTCAGATCTGCAGGATACGTTCAAAAGATGCGGAATATGCGGCAAAAGAAAAAGAATTACAACAGCAGTATGAGGAAGAAACCGAGAGATCTACGGAGATAGATGATCTTGAGACGTATATGAAATCCTCACAATATATTGAAGATGTGGCAAAAAGCAAGCTTGGACTGACTTATAAGAATGAAATCATCTTCAAGGAAAAGAAGTAGAAAAGAAGAATCTGTTTGAACAGGTTCTTCTTTTTCTTTAATGCATTGATGGAAGATTTGAGCGAAAACTTTTTTGAAAACCACAGAAAATCTGACAGAATATGCGTCATTGTCTGTGTATACTTGTCCCTCGAAAACAATTTTTTGGAGGTGTATCATGCGTACAGGACAATGGAAAACAATGGGGATAGGATCGCTGATCGGAAAAATGATCTATGCAGTATTCGGGCTGGCGGCAAGTATGTTATGTATCATGGGATATTATCCGGTGGTGCCGGCATTTTACACGGCATGCTGTCTGGATAAAAAGAGAAATTTTCTGCTATACATAGGACTGGTTGTGGGAATGGGCTGGTGCATGCCGGTGGCTGCGATTGTAAAATATCTGTTTATTCTTTTTGTACTGGGAATCGCAATCCGGTTTTATATATGGGCAAACAGGCGCTGCAGCGGATGGACGGCAGGAATGATTGCGGGAATTACAACGATCGCGATGAATACATCGGGACTTCTGATTCTGAATATGGAGAAAAAGGCATTGATCCTTGGCATCAGCGAAGGTGTGATCGTGTTTGCACTGGCAGTATTGTTCCATTATGGAATCGGAATGGGCAGTCAGATTTTCCGGGAGAGACATAAGAACCGGGTGGAAGAGGAAGGCGTGGAAACGATGGTTGGAATGGATCCTCAGGGACGGATTCATGCATTTGCAGAGGCAGTTGACGAGCTTTCCGTGGCATTTTCCGCGATGGACGGCAGGCAAAAGCCAAAACAGCAGGATCATCTGGATATTCTTGCCCAGGAGATTACCGGAAAGCTGTGTGCGGACTGCGATGGATGTGTCGTGTGTTTAGAGCAGCAGAAACCGGATTTCTGGATAAAAATCCGCCGGATGCTGCAGGCAGTTGCACAACACAGTACCAAAGAAGAAATTTTAAGTCAGAATTTTATGGAAGAGTGTCCGCGTTATTCCGGGATGGTGGAAGAGGCAATCTGGGCTTTTTCCCGTATGGAACTCAATGAGGCATGGTATCACCGCCTGCAGGAGAACCGCAAGGTAATCGCGGATCAGCTGGATGCGATGGCAGATGCTTTGCAGGACTGGGATCAGGGAATCCGGTGTATGGACCGGACAGAGCGTGTTCTGCTGGCAAAGATTGCGTTTGAGACAAGGGAACGGGGACTGGATGTAAAACAGATACATGTTTATGAGGACAAAGAAAAGCGGCGCATGGTGACCGCTTTGGTGGCAAGTAAGTGGGGAGGCGGAATTCCTGTTAAAAATTATCGAAAAGCGCTCGAGCGTGCTTCCGGCATGGCGGTCCGGCTGAAAGAGGATACCAGATCCATACTGACACAGGAACCGGTTATGATTACAGCGTATGAAGATACCTGCTTTTATGCATTATCCGGGGTTGCTTCAGAAAAAGAAGAGGGATCAAGTGTCAGTGGAGATAACTTTTCTCTGTTTTCAATGGAAAACGGGCATTATCATGTATGTGTCTCTGATGGTATGGGAAGCGGACCGTCTGCATTCCGGGAAAGCGATATGGTGGTAGAGCTGATGCAGAAATTTATGGAAGCAGGATTTCCTCAGGAGACGGCTATCCGCATGATGAATTCGGCAATGGTTCTGCAGGGAGATCGTGAGTCTTACTCTACACTGGATTTTATGGATCTGGATCTGTACAGTGGGCAGATGACGATTACCAAAATCGGTGCAGCAGCATCTTTTCTGAAACATAAAGACCGGGTGGAGTGCCTGCGGGCGTCCACACTTCCGGCGGGAGTCGATGCGTCCTGTACCGGGGATGTCATCCACAGAAAGCTCACACATGGGGATTTCCTTGTCATGGTTACGGATGGTGTGTTAGAATATCTACATGTGAAACATCCGGAAGAAAAGCTCGCGGAAATGATAAAAGAGATAAAAACAGAGAACGCAGGTACTTTTGCTGAAAAGCTGATGGAACATGTGATGCTTTTTACAGGAGGACATGCACCGGATGATATGACAATAGTGGTAAGCGGAATCTGGGAGAAATAATGATCGTACAGGTAGAAAAATTTATGAGAAAGTGGAATATGGTGCCGGAGGGAGGCAGGGTACTCGTTGGAGTGTCCGGCGGTGCGGACTCTGTCTGTCTGTGCCTGATTCTGTATGAACTTTCCACGAAAATGAATTTTTCACTTGAGGTTATCCACGTGGAGCATGGAATTCGTGGAGAAGAGAGTAAAAATGATGCGGTGTTTGTGGAACAGCTCTGTAAACAACGGGGGATTGTCTGTCATATCCGGAATGTTGATGTTCCACGTTATGCCAAAATACATCATCTGGGAGAAGAAGAGGCGGCACGAATTCTGCGATATCAGGTGTTTGCGGATGTAGCCGGGCAGGACAGAAACGTCCGGATCGCACTGGCGCATCATATGGAAGACAATGCGGAGACCATGCTGTTTCAGCTGATCCGGGGAAGCGGACTGGATGGACTGTGCGGGATGCGTCCACAGCGGACAGGAACAAACGGGGAAATCTATATCCGTCCCTTTTTGCAGTGCAGCAGGGAACAGATCGAACAATTTCTGGAGGAGCGGGGGCAGGGATATTGTATGGACAGTACCAATGCCAACGAGTCCTACAGCAGAAACCGGATGCGAAAGAGGGTGCTTCCGGAACTGATAAGGATGAATCCGCAGGCGGTACAGCATATGCAGACGGCGATGGAACAGCTGCAGCAGGTAAGAGATTATCTGGAAGAAGAGACGGTTTCCCTGGAGAAAAAATTTATTTCCGGGGAGAGGAAAAATGTGAAACTGGATACGGACGGGCTGGCAGAGCTTTCGCAGGCTGTCCGGATGCGGCTGATCCGCAAAGCTGTCTGGAAAGCTGCCGGGGCATGCAAAGATATTACGGCGGCACATTTGCAGGCAGTGGCGGACCTTCTGGAAAAACAGACCGGAAGATATGTAAAACTGCCCTATGGGCTGACCGCCACAAGAGTTTACAATGTGATCGAAATCATGGGAAAAAGAAAGGAAACGGAAAAGATCTGTCTGCCGATAGATACGGACCGGCTGCCGGAAAACCTGCTGGCCGGTGAATGGAAATTTTCGTTTAAAAAGTTTCTGTATGATGGGAATACCGATAAAATTCCACGAAAAATGTATACGAAATGGTTTGATTATGATAAGATAAAAGATAGTTTAGCTATACGTAACCGCCGAAAAGGAGACTATTTTGTGCTGGATGCGGCAGGACATCACAAGAAGCTGGAGGATTATTTCGTCAATGAAAAGATTCCGGCATCGCATAGAGATGAGCAGCTGCTTCTGGCCGGGGAGGATGAAATCTTCTGGATTGTCGGAGGGCGTATGGCATATGGCACAGGGATTTCCGATGCAACCCGATGGGTGTTGGAGATCACTGCCAGTAATAGCAGCCATTGAAGGAGGATAAGAGGATGGATTACAGTAAGAAACATGAGATATCGGTATATCTGACCGAGGAACAGTTAAATCAGCGGATTGCAGAGATCGGTGCACAGATCACGGAACGTTTCAAAGGCGAGTCGGTTTATCTGGTCTGTATCCTGAAAGGATCTATCTTTTTCACAACAGAACTTGCAAAGCGGATTGCGCTGCCAATGACGATCGATTTTATATCAGCATCCAGTTATGGAGCACAGACCCATTCTTCCGGTGTCGTAAATATCAAGAAGGATCTGGAACAGTCGATTGAAGGAGAGAACGTGATCGTTGTGGAAGATATTGTGGATTCCGGAAATACATTAAGCCGGCTGATGCAGCTGTTTGAGAGTCGTAATCCAAAAACTCTTACGATCTGTACGCTGCTGGATAAACCGGATCGCCGGGTGGTAGAAAACCTGCAGGTGGATTATACCGGATTTGTGATACCGGATAAGTTCGTAGTCGGATTTGGTCTTGATTACGATCAGAGATACCGTAATCTTCCGTATATCGGATTCGTGGAAGATGCGGATTAAAAAAAGGAGAGTAGTACATTGAATACAAAGAACAGACCCCGATTTGGAGGATTTGGTGTCTATGCGATGCTGATCCTGCTTGTGATTATTTTGTGGTATACATTTACCAACAACAGTACAACCAGTGATTTCACACAGAATAATCTCTGGAAAGCCATCAGTGAGGAAAAGGTTGTCAGTATCCGGGTAGAGCAGAACCGTGAAGTACCGACCGGTTATCTGAATATCAAACTGAAAGATGGTTCTACGGAACGGATGTATACCTCAGATGTGAACGAGATCCAGAAAGAATTAAAAGAAAAGGATTTTACCCAGTTTGTTGTGGATGATGTGCCGTCAGAGAGCTGGATTATGACACTTCTGCCATATCTTCTTATTTTTGGTGCTATCTTCATTCTGTTTATGATTATGAGCAACAATGCGGCAGCAAACAACAGCGGCGGTAAAATGATGAATTTTGGAAAAAGCCGTGCAAAGCTTTCCACCGAGGAAGATAACCATATGACATTTGAGAATGTCGCCGGTCTGAAAGAAGAAAAAGAAGAACTTGAGGAACTGGTGGACTTTCTGCGTGCACCAAAGAAGTATACAAACCTTGGTGCACGTATTCCGAAAGGTGTGCTCTTAGTCGGACCTCCGGGAACCGGTAAGACACTTCTGGCAAAAGCCGTTGCAGGCGAGGCCGGAGTACCGTTCTTTAGTATTTCCGGTTCCGATTTCGTAGAAATGTTTGTCGGTGTCGGAGCTTCGCGTGTCCGTGATCTGTTTGAGGATGCCAAGAAAAATGCACCGTGTATCGTATTTATCGATGAGATTGATGCTGTGGCCAGACGCCGTGGTACAGGTATGGGAGGCGGTCATGATGAGCGCGAACAGACCTTAAACCAGATGCTTGTTGAGATGGATGGATTTGGTGTTAATCAGGGAATTATCGTGATGGCAGCAACCAACCGTGTGGATATTCTTGATCCGGCGATCATGCGTCCGGGACGTTTTGACCGAAAGATTGTAGTCGGAAGACCGGATGTGGCAGGCCGTGAAGAAATTCTTCAGGTTCATGCAAAGAACAAGCCGCTGGGAGATGACGTTGATTTAAAACAGATCGCACAGACGACTGCGGGATTTACAGGAGCAGATCTGGAGAATCTGCTGAATGAGGCTGCCATTCTTGCAGCAAAAGAAAGCCGGGCATATATTCAGCAGGCAGATATCCAGAAAGCATTCATCAAAGTGGGAATCGGTGCGGAGAAACACAGCCGCGTGATTTCCGAAAAAGAAAAGAAAATTACAGCATATCATGAATCCGGACATGCCCTTCTGTTTCATCTTCTGCCGGATGTGGGACCGGTGCATACGGTATCCATTATCCCAACCGGTGCCGGGGCTGCGGGTTATACCATGCCGCTTCCGGAGAAGGATGAGATGTTTAACTCCAGGGGACGTATGCTGCAGGAGATCGTGGTAGATCTCGGAGGACGTGTTGCAGAGGAACTGGTATTTGATGATATTACCACAGGTGCTTCCCAGGATATCAAGCAGGCCACCAAGATGGCGCGCGATATGGTGACACGGTATGGAATGTCCGAAAATATCGGCCTGATCTGCTACAAAGATGATGACGATGAAGTATTTATCGGACGTGATCTGGCACATGCACACAGCTACAGTGAGGGAATTGCCTCTGCCATTGATGTGGAAGTAAAGCGTATCATTGATGAGTCTTATGAGAAGGCAAAAACAATCATTGCCGAGCATCGGGATGTGCTTGACCGCTGTGCAGCACTTCTTCTGGAGAAAGAAAAGATTACACGCGAAGAGTTTGAAGCATTATTTGAAGCATAAAAGATCTGGATGGTCAAAATGACAGAAAAAGGCTCTGCCGGGAAAAACTTTCCGGCAGAGCCTTTTTTCTGTATACATAGTGCACAAAAACGATGCCAAACTTTTGTGAAGTTTGTGCACACTTCTGTGTAGATCCATGGTACTATAATCACTGTAAAAACCCCCCAATACATTATATATAGTTTTTGCTATACCCCATAGTAAAAATACCTTCTCCTAAAAGGCAGCGTTCGAAGCTGTCTTTTTTATTATCTGAAATTATTCAAAAATTTTATTCTGAAAGATATTTTCCCATGATGAATCGTGTATATAATAGTTGGAAACAGGAGGGCAGGCATGAAAAAAACAAATGACACTCCAATGGAAGATTTTCAGACATTATATAACCGACAGGTGAATCGTGTTTATAGACTGGCACTGGTTATGCTGGGCAGCCAAAGTGATGCGGAAGACATGGTACAGATGGTATTTCTGAAAGTCTGGGAGAAAAAAATAAGTTTCCGGGACACAGATCATGAAACGGCATGGATTCTGACGCAACGAAAAATCAGTGCAAAGATGTACTGAAAAGTTATGAGCGGAAACATTGCAGCACACTGGAAGAAATGCCGGAACCGGGTATTGCATCGGAAAACCATATGGAAAATGTTGTGTGGCTGGCACTGGAGTCGCTGGAACCCAAATACCGGATTCTGCTGTATCTGTATTATTATGAAGGCTATTCCATACGGGAACTGATTGGGATTCTGAAACGAAAAGAAAGTACATTGCAGACGCAGCTTGCTGCAGGACGCAGGAAATTGAAAGAAGAGCTCAAAAAAGCAGGGGAGATTCCGAAAAATTGGGAAAGGGAGGGAAAATAAAATGATGAGTGATCCTGAAAAATGGGAAGAAATTTTCAAATATACGATTGATCAGACGTCACCGGATCAGGAACGGAAAGAGCAGATGTGGAACCGGCTTCAGAGTACAATTTCAGGAAGAGGACAGAAGTGGAAGCAGGCCATACGATCCGGGTGGCAGCCGCATGGCCGGAAAACATTTGCAGCGGCATTGGCCGGAACCTGTGTGATTGCAGTCTGCCTGTTGACCGGCGTAGGTGTCAATGCCGCAACGGATGGCGCATTGTTTGATTCTATCCGGGAATTTTGCGGACTTCCGGTACAGCAGAAGAAAGCGGCAGACGAAGGATTGAAGCTGAAAAATGAAGTGTATGCACCGGAACTGGCAGGATGTTCTGAAAAATATGTGGTATTTGCCAATGAACGCGCACTGATGGTATATGGACGGCAGGAAAAAAGCTTCTGGCGGCACTGGATCTGCAGGCAATGGACTGCAATTATTTTAATACCGACAGTATCCATACCCGTGTGCTGCTGCAGAAAGACACGATATATATTTTTAATGAGAAAAAGGAACAGCAGCCAACGCAGATGTATGTGTATGATCTTAAAAAGACTGATGTATCATCCGCGCTTTCCGTGACGGAGGACGTTCGAAAACTGGAACTGGTTTACCGGGAGTGGAAAACGTTTTCCGCAGAAAATTCCCTGGACACATTTTCTGGTATGGCAGACGGGGACTACTGGAACAGTCTGATAAATTCCGGTAAAGATGGGAAAGAAACGGGCGTTTACAGTCAGCAGTGTATTGTATGGACGGATAGGGCTGGCAGACAGTACCGCAGTGCTTTAGTTATTATCGGTGGAGATGATTATGAACTGTATTCCTGCCCGGCGGATGACACGGAGAAAATTTCGAAGGAAAAGCTTTTGGTACAGACGCATTCTGATGAGATACAGACGGAAACTGCGACGGAAGAGAATACGCAGCATACAGGACTGCCGGAATTTGCTTATCAGGGAGACCATGAAATTATGAAACTTGTCTGTGATTACATGATTAAAAACAGAAACGAGTATGAATATCTGGAAAACGGTGGAATTTATATTTATGTGCCGGAGCCGGTCATTGTGAAAACAGTCAGAACCGGAAATGATCTGTTTATTTTTGGAAATTTCTGGTGGGAAACATACTACCGGAACGGAAATACGCTGATGAGTGACAGTGGAAGTGAAATGCCTGCACGGTTACATTTTGTTTCGTATGGAAATGGCAGTTATATTTTTAAGGATAAAAAAGTGGCACAGGACGGATCTTACTATGGCACAAGTATTCGTGAATTCTGCGAAGGATATCAGGTAGATCCGCAGAAACTGATGGATACCGCGGAGGCACATAAAAAAATTCGTATAAAAATGCTTCGTGATTATGTAAAGCAGAATCATCTGGACATCCAATATTACAAAGATTACGGCTGGGACTCGGTGGCACTGGATAAATAATAAAAGAAAAAAGACTTGTCACAGAATAAAAATTATGCTATAATTCTGAATTGTCAGAGTGCTTCGCATTCTGATGGAAATGGGCAGATTCCCGAGTGGCCAAAGGGGACAGACTGTAAATCTGCTGCAAATTGCTTCGGTGGTTCGAATCCACCTCTGCCCATTCTTTTAAGACCGACATTGTGTCGGTCTTTTTTTGTGCAGATTATTAAAAAATGAAATAAGGTATTGTTGGAAAATCTTAAAAAGAATGCGCATAAAGCATAAGCGATTATGCGGATAAAATAAAAAATATTGTCAGTCGCGGTGCGCACAGCGCGCAGTAGATTCACGCTCGATCAGTTTAGGACGCAGCAGCGTTTTGCTGATCGGGATGTGATGGATCAGGGAATTTAAAATATCATAAGCGCAACGGCCAAGTTCGTTGCGTTCCTGGCGGATTGTGGTAAGCGGCGGGTCAAAAGTGGCAGCAATGGATATGTCGTCAAAACCAACAACACTGACGTCTTCCGGCACGCGGAATCCGCGCTTCGTACATTCGTCAATGACCCCTTTGGCAATCAGGTCATTGCCGCAGACCACGGCAGTGGCACCGGCGGCAAGAAATCCGGGAACATGATATTTGGCACTGTCGGATACATAGTAGCCGTAAGCTGTCAGATCCTTCTGTACAGGAAGTGAGGCAGCAGCCATAGCACTTTCGAATGCCTCCTGCCGCTGGTCAGAAACCAGTGAGTATAAGGAACCGTTTAAGAATGCAATGTTTTTATGCCCGAGATTAACCAGATGATTTACTGCCATGGTGATGCCTTCGTAGCTGTCGGTTCCAAGATAGCAGACATTTGGATTGCCAGAGATGAAATTGTCCAAAAGCACAGTTGGCATGGTAGTGTTTTCCAGCTGCTTGATCCAGGAATCATGCAATGCAAGACCCATCAGGAAGGCTCCGCAATAGCCGTTTTTCAACAGAAAGGTATCGTATTTTTCCTCTTCCTGAAATGCCGGGGTGATGGGAAGAATATCAACATCCCATTTGCGGCGGAACGCATTCTGTTTGAAACCGAGAACTATGTCATATCCGAATTCATCAATTGTTTCGTAATTCATGTTTTCTATGAAAATGCAAAGCTTGCGGTTTTCCACTTTCTTGGAACGCTTGGTGCTGTATCCCATCTCCACAGCGGTATCGAGAACCATCTGCCGCAGCTCATCACTTATGTCACTTGCGCCGTTTAAACCTTTGGAGACTGTGCTTACAGAAACTCCAAGACGATTGGCAATATCTTTGATTGTAGCCATATATTTTCTCCTGTGATTCCTTATGTTTAAATGATTATAAATCAGTTTGGGAAACTGTGCAATTCTTTCTCAAAAAAAGTTTCGAAAAAACAGAGCAATAGTGTTGTGAATATATACAAAAACACAATATAAAATACGTGAAAAGTGGGGAAAATGGTGTCCGAAAACGCAAAATCGTTGACAAAATGACGTAGAGAAACTAAAATTAAGGCAGATACGAAAAAACACGAAATAATCCGAAAAGATTTTTAGATGGTTTTTCCAATAATCCGAAGGAGAATTCGTGATTTAAAAGACGGGGTGAAGAATCTTGGAAGGACAGGAAGTAGCAAGAGGTTCCGGAATCCTTCTTGCAGTATCAAGCCTACCGTCAGAGTATGGTATTGGCACTCTGGGTGATGCAGCATTCCATTTTGTGGATCTGCTGGTGGATCTGAAACAAAAGTACTGGCAGGTGCTTCCTGTCGGACCTACAAGTTTTGGGGACAGCCCATATCAGAGCTTGTCGGCATTTGCCGGAAATCCTTATCTGATTGATCTGGATCAGCTTGCCAGAGAAAAGCTTCTGACGCCGGAGGAAATCCGGAGCCATTACTGGGGAACACAGAAATCTGCCATTGATTATGCAGCACTCTTTGAAAACAGGACGCTGGTTCTACAGAAAGCATTTGGTCGGTTTGACGAACACGAACCGGAATTTCAGCAGTTTGTAGAAGAAAACAGGGACTGGGTCGAAGATTATGGACTGTATATGGCACTGAAAGTATCCAATGGAAACCAGAACTGGCAGAGCTGGCCGGAAAATATTCAAAAAAAACAACCGGTTGCGCTTGCAAAGTGCCGAAAAGAGATGTATAATAACATCATGTTTTGGGTGTTTTGCCAATACAAGTTCTTCCAGCAGTGGGGAAAACTTAGGGAATATGCCAACAGCAAAGGAATCCAGCTGATCGGAGATGTACCATTTTATGTGGGAAAGGACAGCGTGGATACCTGGATGCATCCGGAACAGTTTTTACTGGATGAGAATGGCGAAGCTGCTTATGTGGCAGCTGCAATTCCGGATAAGTTTTCCGAAACAGGTCAGGTATGGGGAAATCCACTGTATAACTGGCCTCTCATGCAGGAGGATGGGTTTTCCTGGTGGAAACGAAGAATGCAGATCAGTACAAAGCTCTTTGATGTAATCCGGATGGATCATTTCATCGGGTTCGTCAAAAATTATATGGTTCCGAAAGATGCCACGGATGCTTCAGGCGGACGGTGGATGAAGGGACCGGGGCGCAAACTGACTGACGCTTTGAATTCCGTTTTGAATGGAACAACAGTGATCGCCGATGATTACGGCGGCAAGGCATTGATACCGGGAGTGAAAAAACTCCTTGCAAAGACAGGGTGGCTGGACACAAAAGTTCTGATGTTTGCATTTGACGGAGATCCGTCCAATGAACATCTGCCACATAATTATCCGGGAAGCCACACAGTGGTATACGCGGGAACGCATGACAACGATACAATTGTAGGATATTTCAGGGACAAGACAGAATATGAACTGGCTTACCTGTATGAATACCTCAACATCAGCAGTCAGGAAGAAATTCCGGATGCACTGATCCGGTGTGCATATGCAAGTATTGCAGACATCGCGGTCATACAGATGCAGGATTTGCTGAAGCTCGGGAACGAGGCAAGAATGAATGCACCGTCTACCGTGGGTTATAACTGGCGGTGGAGATTGAACAAAGAACAGCTCGCGGAAAGCCGTCGGGCGTGGATACGGAATCTTGCGGCGGTATACCGCAGATGACGCAGAAATTACGATATAGAGCGCAGAGGCGTTTTATATAGATACTTTTGAACTATCATTTTTGAAAAAGGAGAGGAAAACGATGAAAAAGAAAGTATTAGCAGCAATGCTTGTCGCAGCAATGACAGCTACAATGTTCGCTGGATGCGGCAGCAAGGACAACGGAGCATCTAATGATGGAACACAGGCAGCAAACAGTGGAAGCACTTCCGAGTCAGCAGAACCGGTTGATGTAAAACTTACTGTTATGGGACCTTCCGAGGATCAGGATGATGCACAGGGGGCATGGTTAAAGACAGAGTGTGAGGCATTTAACGAGGAACATCCGGAGTGGAACATTAAATATGAATATGTAACATGTTCAGAGTCTGATGCAAAAGACACCGTATTACAGGATCCTGCAAGTGCAGCGGATGTATACATGTTTGCAAATGACCAGATTGCTGATCTGGTTGATGCCGGAGCATTAACAAAGCTCGGTGGAGATGTAGCAGAATATGTTAAGAGCTCCAACCCAGAAGCTATGGCAGCAACTGTTACATACAACGGAGATATTTATGGTGTTCCTTATACACCAAATACATGGTTTATGTATTATGATAAGAGAGTCTTCTCAGAAGATGATGTAAAGAGCCTTGATACAATGCTTGAGAAAGGAAAAGTTTCTTTCCCATTTGACAATGGCTGGTATCTTGCTTCCTTCTATGCAGCAAACGGATGTACAATCTTCGGAGATGGTACAGATGCATCTAAGGGATATGACTTCGGCGGAGACAACGCTGTAGCAGTAACAAAGTACATTGTTGACTTATTCAACAACAAGAATTTCGTAATGGACAATAACGAAGGATCCCTTGGTCTTGCCGGATTAAAGGATGGATCTGTAAATGCTTACTTCAATGGTAACTGGAATTATGATGCAGTAGTTAAGAACCTTGGTGAGGAGAACGTTGGTGTTGCAGCCCTTCCTACAATCAACGTTGACGGAAAAGACTGCCAGCTGAAGGCATTCCTTGGTTCTAAGGCTATTGGTGTTAACCCGAACTGCAAGAATCAGGAAGTTGCTGTTAAGCTTGCTGCATACTTAGGAAGCGAAGACGCACAGTTAAAGCATTTTGAGTTAAGAAAGCAGGCTCCTGTTAATACAAACCTTGTTTCTAACGAAGAAGTTGCTAAGGATGCAGTTGCATCAGCTTTGGCAAACGTAGCAACAAATTGCTCTATCGCTCAGCCAATCATCCCAATGCAGGCTTACTGGGATGCAGCTACACCATTCGGTGATGCATTTGTACACGGTGCTGAAGGACAGATCACAGCAGACAATGCTAAGGAAAAGACAGAAGCATTAAACGAGCAGTTAAACAGCTCACTTACAGAGTAATCTTTTTCCAAAAGGAAAAGACAGAGAAACAATTCCAAGGTTCTGGGGATTCCCCGGAATCTTGGAATACATGAGTCTATAAATATGGCATAGAGTAACATGTGCCGGGAGGATAAGTATGATAGGTGCAAACAAAAAGAAGTCGGACTTCGCTACACCGTACACTGTATCCAATGCGCTTACGAAGGGCGGGGCTGCAGTTAAGTTATCAGCGCTTATAATGGGATTGGGAAACATCGCCCACAAGCAGATTATCAAAGGTTTAATTTTTTTGGCAATTGAGATTGGCTATATTATGTTTATGGTCAATGCAGGTGCATATTATCTTTCCATGCTTCCTTCATTAGGATGGAGAAAACAGGAAGAGGTATTTAATGAACAGAAACAGATATATGAGTATGTACAGGGTGATAATTCGCTGCTTATTCTGCTTTATGGAATAACTGTAATATTTATTATATGTGCCTATATTATTCTTGCAGTTAGTTCGTTAAAAAGTGCTTATAATGTAGAGTTAAGAATGAAACAGGGTAAGCATATTAATACATTTGTGGAAGATATTAAAGCATTGTTCAATGAAAATCTTCATAAGCTTTTACTTGTACTCCCAGTTACAGGAATACTTGTATTCACAATACTTCCGCTTGTATTTATGATTTCAATGGCATTTACAAGTTACAGCAAGGTAGACAGTCATCTTGTATTATTTGACTGGGTAGGGCTTGAGAACTTTAAGCTTATATTTAATTCAGGAAGTTCAATAGGACAGTCATTCTGGTCAGTGTTTGGCTGGACTATTATATGGGCAGTATTAGCTACATTTCTTAATTATATACTTGGAATTCTTGTGGCACTGCTTATTAATAGAAAAGGAACTAAGTTTAAGTCATTCTGGAGATTTATATTCATATTATCAATTGCAATTCCGCAGTTCGTATCACTTCTTATAATAAGAAGTATGCTGGCACAGGATGGTATTATAAATGTTGTATTAAAAAATGCTGGCTGGATAAGCAAGTCACTTCCATTCTTTACTAATGCAACATGGGCAAGAATGACAGTTATAATAGTCAATCTATGGATTGGTATTCCATACACAATATTGCAGGTAACAGGAATATTGCAGAATATTCCAATGGAATTATATGAGGCGGCAGATGTGGACGGAGCTAATGGCTTTGTCAAATTCTTTAAAATAACTATGCCTTATATGTTATTTGTAACAACACCTTACCTGATAACTACATTTACTGCTAATGTTAATAACTTTAATATCGTGTATCTGCTTACAAAGGGCGACCCAGTGCTTGCGGGACATACAGCAGGAAAGACAGATCTGCTTGTAACGTGGCTTTATAAGATGACGGTAGATTACCAGTATTATAATCTTGGAGCTGTTATAGGTATTATGACATTCGTATTTCTTGCACTCGGTTCACTTCTTGTATACAGGAGAACCAAATCTTATAAAGATGAGGAGGGATTCCAATGAAAAAGAAGAAGACTATAAAAAATATA
>ENA-OPXQ01000565-OPXQ01000565.1-human-gut-metagenome-genome-assembly--contig:-NODE-565-length-23634-cov-3.912168_pt1 | contig 23634 bp, 12 predicted proteins | sample MGYA00241769_ERZ502042 | MGnify/ENA primary metagenome ERZ502042 (study PRJEB25962, sample SAMEA2041934) | human gut metagenome | biome: human gut; feature: human-associated habitat; material: faeces...
ATGGTACGCGAAGCCGTAAAAGACGAGAATGCTCAAATCCTGATTGTCGCAGCCAAAACAGAAGCGGACATCGCCGAACTGGAAACGTACGAAGACCGTCAAATGTTCCTTGCCGAAGTAGGCTTGGAAGAATCGGGCGTAGCACGTCTTATCAAGTCTGCTTACAAACTCCTGAATCTTGAAACATATTTCACTGCCGGTGTACAAGAAGTACGTGCCTGGACATACGAAAAAGGATGGAAAGCTCCTCAATGTGCCGGAGTGATCCACACCGATTTTGAAAAAGGCTTTATCCGTGCCGAAGTTATCAAATACGATGATTATATCAAATACGGCTCGGAAGCAGCTGTGAAAGAAGCCGGAAAACTGGGTGTAGAAGGAAAAGAATATGTGGTGCAGGATGGCGACATCATGCATTTCCGTTTCAACGTGTGATTATCGGTTACCACCGACGACTTATTAATTACTAATTCGCTAACAATATGAAATATCTCATTGCAGGAACGGGAGGTGTAGGCGGCAGTATCGCAGGATTCTTGTCGCTGGCAGGCAAAGATGTAACCTGTATTGCCCGTGGAGCTCATTTGCAGTCGATTCAAACGAACGGTTTGAAACTGAAATCGGATTTGAAGGGCGAACATACGCTCCGGATTCCGGCAACTACCGCTGAAGAATTCAATGGAAAAGCAGATGTGATATTTGTATGCGTAAAAGGTTATTCGGTCGATTCTATCGTAGAACTGATAAAAAGAGCAGCACACAAAGACACGGTTGTCATCCCTATCCTGAATGTGTACGGCACAGGGCCACGCATACAAAAGTTGGTACCGGAAGTCACTGTCCTCGACGGCTGCATCTATATCGTAGGCTTCGTATCCGGCACCGGAGAAATCACCCAAATGGGAAAGATATTCCGGTTGGTATACGGCGCTCATCGCGGCACGGTTGTGAAGCCCGGATTGCTGGAAGCCATCCAACAAGACTTGCAGGAAGCAGGCATAAAGGTAGACCTCTCACCGGACATCAACCGGGATACGTTTATCAAATGGTCGTTTATCTCTGCAATGGCCGTAACGGGTGCTTACTACGACGTTCCGATGGGAAAAGTACAGAAACCGGGAAAGATACGGGATACATTTATCGGACTTTCTACGGAAAGCGCTGCCTTAGGAAAGAAACTAGGCGTCGAATTTCCCGAAGACCCAGTCAGCTACAACCTGAAAGTGATTGACAAGCTCGACCCCGAAAGTACCGCTTCTATGCAAAAAGACCTGGCACGCGGACACGACTCGGAAATACAAGGATTGCTCTTCGACATGATTGCAGCAGCCGAAGAACAGGGAATAGATATACCGACCTACCGGATGGTTGCGGAGAAATTCAAAAAATCTAATCATTAACATTAATCCAATATAGAATGAATACCATGCTATTATCCATCAACTGGAACCCGAATCCCGAACTATTCAACCTGTTCGGCATTTCTATCCGTTATTACGGATTACTGTGGGCAGTAGGAATATTCTTTGCTTATGTGGTTGTTCACTACCAGTACCGGGATAAAAAGATAGAGGAAAAGAAGTTTGACCCGCTTTTCTTTTACTGTTTCTTTGGTATTCTAATCGGTGCCCGCCTAGGACACTGCCTGTTCTATGACCCGGGATACTACCTGTCTCATTTTTGGGAAATGATTCTTCCTATCAAGTTCATGCCGGACGGAAACTGGAAATTTACCGGATATGAAGGACTTGCCAGCCACGGCGGTACATTAGGACTGATAATCGCCCTTTGGCTGTATTGCCGCAAGACGAAGCTCCATTATATGGACGTGCTGGATATGATTGCCGTAGCTACTCCAATCACCGCCTGCTTCATCCGCCTTGCCAACCTGATGAACTCCGAAATCATCGGCAAACCGACCGACGTGCCCTGGGCATTCATCTTCGAGCGCGAAGACATGCTGCCCCGCCATCCGGCACAGCTCTACGAAGCCATCGCCTACTTCATCTTCTTCCTGGGGATGGTCTGGCTATACAAACGCGGACAGAAGAAACAAGAGACCAAGCTCGAAACAGATTTCAGCACCACCAAGCGGAAATCAACCACCGTGCAGGCCGAAGCCTCCCTGCCCTATCACCGCGGTTTCTTCTTCGGACTCTGCCTGACGGAGATTTTCACCTTCCGTTTCTTCATCGAGTTCCTGAAAGAAAACCAGGTGAACTTTGAGGACAGCATGACGCTGAACATGGGCCAGTGGCTCAGTATCCCGTTTGTGATTATCGGGGTATATTTCATGTGTTTCTACGGGAAGAAAGCTTCCAAATAAACATTTCAGCCCTACATAAGCAACATACCCACCCCTTTCATCTGTGTGGATTTCTCTACTTTTACGGCATCGAAACAGTAACCGTAAATCATATATTTATCATGAAAGAGAAACAACTGATGAAAGGGGCAGCTTTTATGCTGCTAGCAGCAACTGTCATCCCGCCCGCACATGCCCAACTGAAAACAAATGCCGGCGTGCAATACCTGCTTTCCCAGTCGAAAGACATGAGCCAGGATTTTCTGGACCTCAGCAACACCTATTTCTTTGCCGACAGCCTGGTATCGTTCGACACCTCCACCGGCAAGGGGACTGTCCAGTGGAAACGCCAGCAACTGATGCCCCGCCAGGCATTCAATGCAAACACCTACCTGCACCAGCCCCTCCAGTCGCTGGACTTCCCGGAGACGGCCTACGACAACAATCCACAACTGACGTTCACCGTCGAACCGGTCAGCGAACGTACCCTCCGCATCCATATGCTTACCTCGCCCATCGTACCGAAAGAAGATGCCGATGACCCCATGCTCATAGGAAAGCCTGCCGACGGACGCTCCTTCTGGAAAGCCGAGAAGACGGATAAAGGTACCCTGTACACCTCCCGATACGGCAGCCTGCTCATCGAGAATTACCCCTGGCGCCTGGTGCTGAAAGATGCCGACGGACGCCTGCTGACACAGACTCGTTGCTGGAGCGACAACGACTCCACACAGGTCAAGGTACCTCCATTCAGCTTCATCAAGCGCGGCTCGGACAACTCACGCAGCATCAATCCCGTATTCAGCCTCGCGCCAAACGAGAAAATCTACGGTTGCGGCGAGTCCGCCACCGCACTGAACAAGGCCGGGCAGAAGGTCAACCTCTTTGTCACCGACCCGCAGGGCCCCGAAACCCCGGACATGTACAAGCCTATCCCCTTCTTTTTCAGTAACCGCGGCTATGGCATGTTTATGCACACTTCCGCCCCCGTGACCTGCGACTTCGGCTGCTCCTACATCGGAGCCACCAAACTCTTTATGGCAGACGAAGCGATGGACATCTTCATCTTCCTGGGTTCGCCGAAGGAGATGCTGAGCGAATACACCGCACTGGTAGGACGGCCCGAAATGCCCCCTTTGTGGAGCTTCGGCACCTGGATGAGCCGCATCACCTACTTCAGCGAAGCAGAGGGCCGCGATGTAGCCCGGAAACTGCGTGAGAACAAGATACCGAGCGACGTCATCCACTTCGATACCGGTTGGTTCGGCGTGGACTGGCAGTGCGACTACGCCTTTGCCGCCGACCGCTTCGACAATCCCCGGCAGATGCTCACCGACCTAAGGTCACAAGGCTTCCGCACCTGCCTCTGGCAACTCCCCTACTTCACTCCGAAAAACAAGTTCTTCCCCGAGCTGGTGGAACGCGGTCTGTACGTACGCAACGGTAAGGGGCAGCTCCCCTACGAGGACGTGGTGCTGGACTTCACCAACCCCGAAACCGTGAAGTGGTATCAGGAAAAACTCGGCAATCTGATTGAAATGGGTGTAAGCGCCATCAAAGTAGACTTCGGCGAAGGTGCCCCGCTGGATGCCATCTATGCCAACGGCCGTAGCGGACTGTACGAACACAACCTCTACCCGCTGCGCTACAACAAAACCGTGGCCGACATCATCAAGAAGCTGCACGGCGAAAACATCATCTGGGCACGCTCTGCATGGGCAGGCTCACAACGCTATCCGCTGCACTGGGGCGGTGATGCCGCCACCACCGAAACCGGTTTCGAGGGAACCGTCCGCAGCGGTCTCTCCATCGGATTGAGCGGGTTCTGCTTCTGGAGCAATGACATAGGCGGCTTCGTGACCCAAAGCCCCGAAAGCCTCTACCGCCGCTGGCTGCCCTTCGGCTTCCTCACCAGCCACAGCCGCGTGCACGGAGCACCTCCCACTGAGCCGTGGTACTACGGGAAAGAGTTCACAGACTATTTCCGCCGTTGCGCCGAGCTGAAGTACAAACTGATGCCCTATGTATACGCACAATCCAAAGAGTGCACCGAGAACGGCTGGCCGATGCTCCGCGCCCTGCTGCTGGAGTATCCCGACGACCCGGGTGCATGGCTGGTAGAGGACGAGTACATGTTCGGCTCCAATCTCCTCGTGGCCCCCATGCTCGAAGAGGGCAGCGGACGGGATGTCTACCTCCCCGGACGGCAGAAATGGATAGACTACCAGACCGGAAAGGTGTATGCTCCGGGATGGAACCATATCGAGTGCGGCACCCTGCCCATCATCATTCTTGTAAAGGACGGTTCGGCCATCCCCCATATCCCCGTGGCACAATGCACAGACCAGATGAAGTGGGACAAGATTACGTGGAAGAAGTATCTGGCAGACGAAAAGAAAGCCGAAGGGTTGCTCTGCCTGCCGCAGGACGGACGGTTGCAACGAATGTCCATCCCATAATCCCCTATCCTTTCATGTACGAGATGCGCATCTCAAGTTGCATGAAATATACATCTCGTACATCATGAGATGCACATCTCGTGCAGACAAAAGGTATAGATTGAGATAACAACCAAGAATGTTTGCTATGACAACCCACTACATTGAATCCATTAAACCCTAATGAACCATGAGAAACAAGTCACTACTCCTCATTTTCTCTCTGCTGCTTTGCCTGCAGACAAGCGCACAACAAACACAAGCCTTCCAAGATACCACGCTCACCGACGAACAGCGCGTGGACCATCTTCTTTCCATCCTGACATTGGATGAAAAGATAAACCTTCTTTCCACCGACCTCGGTGTCCCCCGCCTCAACATTCCCCGTTGCGGACACTACGAAGGACTGCACGGGCTGACCCTCGGCGGGCCTGCCATGTGGGGCGGACGCCAAAGAACGGAAGACGGGAAAGTAGTCCCCACAGACTGCCCCACCACCATATTCCCCCAATCCTACGGTCTGGGCTCCACATGGGACACCGATTTGGTGCAGAAAGTAGCGGAACAAGCCGCTGAAGAAGCCCGCTACTACATGCAGACCACCGGCAACAAGCGTCATGCCCTCGTGATGCGCGCTCCGAATGCCGACCTTGCCCGCGACCCGCGCTGGGGACGTACCGAGGAGAGTTTCGGAGAAGATGCTTTCCTCACCGCCCAACTCACCATTGCCAGCGTACGCGGCCTGCAAGGCAATCATCCCCGCTACTGGAAAACTGCCTCTCTGATGAAACACTTCCTTGCTAATAGTAACGAGGACGGACGGGACAGCACTTCCTCCGACTTCGACACGCGGCTGTTCCATGAATACTACGCTTATCCTTTCTATAAAGGTATCACTGAGGGAGGCAGCCGTGCCTTCATGGCCGCCTACAACAGTTGGAACGGCATCCCCATGTCCATCCATCCCTGCCTCGAAGAGATTACCCGCAAGCAGTGGGGCAACAACGGTATCATCTGTACGGACGGCGGTGCCCTGAAACTGCTGATTGAAGCGCACAAGAGTTTTCCGAGCTTTGCGGAGGGTGCCGCTGCCGTAGTAAAAGCCACCACAGGACAATTTCTCGACGCATACGTTCCTTACGTCAAGGAAGCTCTGGAAAAGGGATTACTGACCGAAGTCGACATCGACAAGGCTATCCGCGGGAACATCTTCGTCGCCCTCAAGCTCGGCTTGCTGGACGGGGACAACTCCCGTAACCCTTATCTCTCTATCGGAAAGAACAGTACGGAGACACCGCCTTTCATGACAGCAGAAGCCCGCAGGCTGGCACGGGAAGTCACCGCCAAGTCCGTGGTGTTATTGAAAAACAAAAAACTCCTGCCACTCGATGCCGGAAAGCTGCGTAAAATAGCCGTTATAGGCCCGTATTCGGACAAAATCGTGCAAGATTGGTATAGTGGTACCCCGCCTTACGAAACAACGATTCTGAGTGGCATACGCAATGCTGTGAAAGAAGGAACCGAAATCATCCACGCCGAAGACAACCGCATGGGCCAGGCAGAAAAGGCTGCTGCAGCCGCCGACGTTGCCATCGTGTGTGTAGGAAACCATCCTTACGGCACGCGTGCGGACTGGAAGTTCTCTCCCGTCCCCAGTGACGGCCGCGAAGCCGTGGACCGCAAATCGCTGATGCTGCCCGATGAAGACTTGGTGAAGCTGGTGCTCAAGGCCAATCCCAATACCATACTGGTGCTCGTCAGCAGCTTCCCCTACACCATCAACTGGAGCCAGGAGCACGTGCCTGCCATCGTCCACATCACCCACTGCAGTCAGGAGCAGGGCAACGGACTGGCCGACGTACTCTTCGGCAAGGTGAATCCAGCCGGACGTACCGTACAGACGTGGGTGAAAGACATCACTGACCTACCCGACATAATGGACTACGACATCCGCAACGGACGCACGTATATGTACCACCAGGGCCCGGTGCTCTATCCTTTCGGCTATGGTCTGAGCTATTCCGACTTTGCATACGAGAAGATTGAATCCTTCAAGCAAGACAAGAAGAACATCCGCGTGACGGTATCAGTGAAGAATACCAGCGGACGCGACGGGGAAGAAGTCGTGCAGCTCTATGCCAGCTATCCGGAATCCAAAGTGGAACGTCCTTCCAAGCAGTTGCGCGCCTTCAGGCGTATCCCCATCAAGGCCGGCGAAACCCGGAAAGTGACGCTTACCGTGCCCAAAGAAGAGCTCGGCTATTGGAACGAAGGAAAGCAGATGTTCGTTGTAGAACCCGGAACGGTGAAGCTGCTGATAGGGGCTTCATCGGAAGATATACGGTTGGAGGGAAAGATCAGGCTATAAGAATGAAAAAGCCATCCCTTAACATACCGACTATAAAAATTAGCGAGTTATGCCACAACAACGTGGCAAACCCGCTAATTACATATTTGCAAGCATAAATGAAAAGTACAGGGTCACTTTACAATAAACTCATATCTTCCTGCCGCCAGTTCCACCACCCGTACATTCTCGGCCTTGTCAGGTAAAGTGAGTGTAGCTGTACTGTTAGCGGGCACTGTAACTTCATAATGCACACATTTCCCTTTCCATTCCCAGCGAGAAACAATTTCACCGTAAGGCGACCGATGACGAGCTTCAAACCGTTTCAATCCCTTTATGAAATGGGGACGGAGCAGAATGTTTTGAAAACCAGGTTGCACGGGATCAGGGAAAATACCTCCCAGCCCCTTGTAGAACCAAGCACCTATTTCACCGAACATCATATGATTGTCCGAGATGTCACGAGTAGCCTGCAAATCCCAGTTCTCGAGCAGCGTAGTGGCACCGTTCACCATCCACCAACCCCATGAAGGATAAGTGTCCTGTACAGCCACCTTATAAGCTGTTTCAGCATAACCATTTTCGCTGAGTGCATTCAGAATAGCTTTAGCTCCTAATACACCCACATCCAAGTGAAAACCGTCCTCCTCTACCTTATGTGCCAAGTTAGCTGCCACTTTTCCTATCAACTCTTCGGGCACAATCTTCCATTGCAAGGGAACACTCAATTCGGTTTGTGAACCTTCGGCATAGATGCCTGTTTCTCGATTCAGGAACTTATCATTGACAGCTTGCTTTATCTCCTCCGACAAGGCATTATAATATTCGTAATCGGCCTGTTTGCCGAAGAGTTTGGCAGCAGCGGCCAAAATCTTGGTATCTACATAAAAGTAGACCGAGGAAGTCAGCTCTTTATTGGATTTTGACTTCACCGGCACCCAGTCTCCGCGCCCCCACGTAGTGAGATGATTGTTAGAGATACGCTCCACATAATCCACATAACGTTTGATGCTCTCGTAACAATCGCTCAAGGGCTTGCTATCACCGTAGAAGAGGTAGATATTCCAAGGGATGATGGCAATAGTACTAGTCCAGTCCAGCCCGTTGTCTGTACCATATCCCCATCCACCAGTTGGAATAATATCGGGCAGCACTCCGTTGGGCTGCTGTTCGTCACGATGGTCGGCCAACCATTTTTCGTAAACGGTAATTCCATCAAAGTTATAAAATGCTGCCTCAATGGCAAAATGACCGTCACCAGTCCAACCGTTCTTCTCGCGCTGAGGGCAATCGGTGGGGTAGCCCATCAGATTGGAAAGGTAAGAGTGATTGGCAGCATGGAGCAGCTTGCCTATCAGTGGGCTCGAAGATTCCAAGCTACCTACTGCCGGCACATCACTGTGCATGAAGTAAGCAATCAAGCTGTTTTGGTCAAGCTCAATAGGCTTATCTGCCACTACCTCCACATAACGAAATCCCTTGTAATTAAATCGGGGCATGAACTCATCCTCTTCTCCACTCAGAATGAGAATGTCCGTCTGAAAAGGGTCTTTCTCCTTATCGCCTCGAAAGTAGACATCAATGTTCGAGAGATCGAGGCGGCCATTTGGATGTAAGCGTTCGCCATGTTTGATTCTGACCTCCGTTCCCCGTTCACCCGAAACATGAATACAAGTCACACCGGACATATTTTGCCCGAAATCATAGATGTATGTTTTCTCGTCCACTTTGCGGAAAGAGACGGCGGGGAAAATCTTTACATTACGGATGGGATGTACTTGCTGGGCAGTGACATTGGAAGAAGGTACACTCCGATAGGCTACTCCGCGCCACTTGGAATCATCGAATTCCGGAGTGCTCCATCCTTTCTGCTCCAGACGTGCATCGTAGTGCTCGCCAGTATAGATACTATTAAAAGTGATTGCACCCGACGCTGTCCGCCAACTGAGATCGGTGGGAATAGTCTCCACGCTTCCATCGGTGTAGGTAATGCGCAAGTCCAGACAGAAAGTGGGACGGTTGCGCCAAGGGGCACGGTCGAAGTCCCACACTGCTTTGGATTGATGGTTATACCAGCCGTTACCCAAAAGTACGCCAATAGCGTTGTCACCATTCTGTAATTGTGAAGTCACATCATAAGCCACATACAAGTTGCGGCGATCAAAGCGGGTATAGAGAGGGGCAAGGCAGTGGTCTCCTATCTTCTCGCCATTGATGTAAAGCTCATATAGTCCAGCAGCGGCAATATAAGCACGCGCTGACTTTACCTTTTTGCCGGTCTTGAACTCTTTTCGGAAGTAAGGGGCAGGCCCATAATGAATATCCTTGCCATCGCCAATCCAAGCACCTTGCCAATGTTGCATCCCCATCATGCCCGTTTCAAAGTAAGAGACAGGAGAAGCAGTCTCCTTATATTCCATGTCGCTGCAGATTACTTTCCAATAATATCTAGTGAAAGGCTGCAGTTTTTTGCCCGCATAGGCCACAAGCAGATTACGGGAATCGTTCTTTCCACTATCCCACATCCTGCCACAGCCATTGACCACATTCAACGAGTCTTCGTCTACCACAATCCGCCAGGAAGTCTGCACAGCTCCCTGCCTACCATCTTCCATCCGCCAAGAAAGGCGTGGAACGGGATTATCCAAACCTATAGGTCTGTCAAGATGTTCGCTCCTCAGATCAACCAAACGAACCGGAGTCTGCCCTTGTACAGTAATGCAAGCAAAGAATGTGAATAGAAGCAGTATATTTCTTTTCATAACTCCATTGTTTATCTATTCCGTAGTAATCACCAGTTCCTTGCCCTCCCTCAGTTGGTCATGGGTGATAAAGTAACCGTCAATCTTTTTACCGTCATAAGTAATGTCAATAATCTTCTTGCCGCTTCCTTTCTTCACAATCGTAAAGGGACGACCATTCAGATTGAACGTCACTTTATCGAACAAGGGAACAGTAACAATATATTCAGGATCGGCAGGCGAATAAGTGTAAAGTCCAATAGCATTGAGCACATACCACGAAGACATCTCGCCGGCATCATCCATCCCTGCATAAGCCAGCTTGTCGGCACCCATGTCATAGTAGTGGTTCATCAGGCTGTCGAGAATGCATTGGGCTTTCTCTTGTTTGTCTATGAAATAATAGGTGTAAGGAATGCTGTGTCCCGGCTGGTTTCCGTGACAATAGTTTCCGATGAATCCGGTCAGGTTGTGGGCCTCGTAACCTCTCCACGGTTCGCTGAATAAGGAATCCAGTTTAGCCTCCACCGCCTCTTTACTGGGATAGAGCTTAATCATGCCTTCGGGGTCGTGGGGGGCGAAGAAGAGGGCGTTCCATGCATTGGCCTCACGGTACATGTACTGGTAATAGGGATAATACGGATCGAAATCCTGAATCCAGCTACCATCGTCAATCTTACCTCTCCAAAAGCCGGTAGAGGGGTCGAATAGCGTCTTGTAGTTGTTGGAGCGTTCCATCATCAGCTTGTAGTTGGCTTCATCTCCCAGCTCCTTGGCTACCAAGGCTACGGCATAGTCATCGTAAGCATATTCCTGGGTCTTGGTCACAGCCCCTTTGTATTCGTCCCATGTGGGTACATTCACTGTGTCTTTTTCAGCAATCCAACCTCGCTCCATATACTCATCCAAATAGCGACGTCCTCCTTTACCGGGCACCGTAGCATTTTTCAGAATCAACTTATAAGCACGCTCCAGATCGAAATCATGCAAACCACGCAACCAAGAACCAGAAATAAAAGTGGAAGCGTGATCACCATGGAAGAAGGTGGGCATGTAGCCGTCACGCTTCTCGCCTTTGTCAATAATAGACCTAATGATGTCAGTAGTCACATCGGGAGAAATCATACCTATGAGTACCAGTTTGTTGCGATAATCGTCCCAAAAAGAAGGGTCAGTGTAATAGTGGAAGCCGTTATTCACTACTTCGCCACGGACATCAGTATATTCATGATTCACATCGCTACGCAAAGCCGGCCATTTAAAAGCATGGAAGAAAGTAGAATAAAACAATCTCTTTTCACGTTCCGTGCCACCTGCAACTTGAATCTTGGAGAGGAGTGCTTCCCAAGCCGCATCGGCTTCTTCTGCCACTTGTGCAAAACTTTTGTTCAACATTTCGGCCTTCAAATTCATTTGAGCATTCTCTATACTCACAAACGAGAAACCAGCCTTCACTTCCAAAGGTTCAACACCTTTGCTGTCGATAAAACGCAGCACAGCCACCTCATGTTTGTCGTCTTTTACCATTTCCACTTGGCCTATTTTATAGTTGGTCTTAGCGTAAAAGTAGATTTTACCATCGCCATCTTGATAACCCGTGAACGTATTATCGTCAACCTTCTCAATCTTCCAATCACGGACATCATTATTAGAACGGCGGATGTCTACCAATAATGACTTATCGTCGCCCTTGCCGAAAGTATATTTATGGTAGGCACAACGCAAGGTACTGGTCAACTCGGCGTTCACTTTATAGCGTTCCAGATAAACTTGGTAATACCCCGGATGCGCAGATTCCTTCTCGTGACTAAACCCGGAGCAATAATTACCCGGAGCGATAGTTCCCACCACTGGCAACATGGGGACATGCAACAAGTTCCAATGCCCTTTAGCAGTATGTGAAAAACCATAAATCACAGTGTCCTCATATTGATAGCCCGCACCGCTACGAAACTGTGTAACGGGGCTGAGCTGCACCATTGCGTTGGGCAAGGTAGCACCCGGATAAGTTTCCGCACCCCATGTACGTGACTTTATTTTGCGCGTATACCCTAAGTCCTCAGGCTCCCACAAAGTAGCCGTACCCAAGAAAGGATTGACATATTCGGTTAATTTCTTCTGCGTACCGCCACAGCCCGTCAGAACAATCAGGGCGAACAGTAGAAATAAATATTGATTCTGTTTCATCTTTTGTGTTTATTTTATATAAAAAACTGTTGTCTCTAAAAACATTATTTCCAAAATAACTGCCAATTAAAACTGGCTCTAAAAAAAAATGTGCCGAAACCCAATAACCAGATTGAGTTTCGACACACTTTTAATTGCTAACTTATTTCAGGCTCTTTTCAAAGAGAGCTTTGGCTTCAATCAAAGTACAACCACTTGTCTGCGTAGTCAAATGGTTGTTACCGCTATTGTTCATTGCCCAGTTAGTATTATACAGCAAATCAAGTTTATTGATTCCCTTTCGCCACAAGATTTCAGCATTATTGTTAAAGAAAGTGATGAATTTCTTCTTATATATGGGGTCCAAATTCGGTTCCATAATCAACTGCACATAATAACGCATGAAAATACCCTTAAACAAACCTCCGTCACCATCGCCTTCATCACGAAGTAAATTGTTTCCAGTATCTATCATGCTGCTATTACTGATACCGAAATTGGCAGCCTTACGAGCATCTTTCAAATAGGACTCTTCTCCTGTGATCTTATACAGTTCGTAAGCAGCACCCAAGAATGTACCTTGGTTATAAGAAAGAGAAAGTGTACTCAACTCACCCGTTTCACCGTTCACATTATCATAGATGGCGCCGGTAGCAGGGTTAAATAAATTTTCACGCTCCCATTTATAAATATTGACAGCCCAATCCAAATCCTCCTGATTCCCGTTAATACGGTAAAGACGAGCAGCAATCAAAGCAGCAGGACCGTTGGAACAAGCATTTTTGCTCCATAGCCGGTCGTGAGTCCAAGCAATGCCACCACCTGCGTAATCGTTCCAACCGGTCTTGATTTCATTCCACATCTCTTGAGAAGTTTCCAGATACTTGTTTTCATCAGTAACTTCGTACAAGCGAATCATGGTGAGAGCAATCCACTCCATATCATCATAAAAGTTGTTCCAATAACTGCCACCGTTCTTTGCCTTGATACCGACATACCATTTGTCGAACAAGTCGCTGTACTTGCTATCTCCGGTACGATTGTAAGCATCTATCATCACATCCATAGCATGAGCCTGCGGCCAATAATGGAAATCCTTGATTGAACCGTCATTCCCGTAGTTGAAATAATTCTCTTCCGTATTCCAGAAACGATCTATCAGGGTCACAGAACTGCTGTCGGCAGCCGCATCCCAATCTATGGTGTAAAGCCCCTTATCATACATATACTCATCTTCTATCTCGCACGATTGAAGTGCCAAAAGAAGCAGGGGCAGACAAAATAATATTTTTTTCATAATCTCTCCTTAAATTAGTTGGCCAATTCCACTTTATGAGTATAGTTCTCCACATTGAATATCACACTAATCTTGGTGATGGCACCCGGATTGTGGCCATCGGCCGCACCATCGAATTCATTGTTCAGTTTCCACTTCTGATCCCATTGGTTATCAGGAGTCTCCATAATGTAGAAATAAGGATCTTCGGGAGTAGCCGCACCAGGATTAGAGTCTGTAGTATTCTTGGTTCCCCAATACTGTATACTACCATCAGCATAAGTCATCAAGAACTTATAGCGTTGGTCGCGCCCCCATCCTTCTTGCTTGAACTCAATTTTATCCTGACCGCAGAACACACCGTTTCCAACATAAGGCAATTCAAAAGTTGCGGCACCACTCGGACAGAAGTAGAATTCCATCTTACTTACTTCCCTGACGGTTACAGATGCAATGGAGAAATCCATCTCAATGCGGTAAACTCCCGTCTTTTCTACGGTTGTCTCGCCTTCGCCTTCCATAATCTTATTGCCATTGATATAAAACACCTTGGCACCTTCGGCTGCTCTATCTACCAGTTTGTAAGTCTTTCCGCCTTCCAACTTCGTAAAGACTTCGAACTTATCCTTTTCGGGTGAAGCACACGCCACAGCCTTAGAAGCATCCATACCACCTTCAGTAGCACTTCCGGTCAAGTAAAGCTGTGCCGGAATCTCTTCAAATCCCACCAAGCGAGTGATGGTGAGCTTCTTGCTTTCCTTTGCCATTACAGAATTCAAACCTCTGGAAGCCATTACTGTCCAAACAAGTGTACCCGTCTCACCACTGTTCAATCCGGCAGCCGCACCAACCTTGTTCAATGTCTTGTGGCTGATGGTAGCATAGCTCAAAGAACCGCCATTGTCAGAAAGCACTTTGTAAATAGGCTTAGAAAAATCTCCACCTTCTTTATCGAATACCACTTCATAAAGAGGGGCACCGCTATCTTCAGCCTTGGCCGACTCCCATTCAAAGAACAGGCTGGCGCTGGCCGACGATTGCAAGACTACTTCCTTGCCGTCAGTGGGTTCATACAACTGATTTACTGAGGAAACTTTGGAATCCTTGTATTCCATGTCTTCCGTACAAGACGTAGCAAAGAGGACTGCCGAAAAAAGAGCTATTGTTGAGAATATTGTTTTCATTGTTCTATTGTTTTTAATGAGTTTAGATACACGTTAATTTCCATATCCCGGATTGTTAGGCGCCAGATTGGGATTCAAATTGATTTCACTGATAGGAACTGCCCAAAGATAATCTCTTGCCTCTTCGAACTTGCGAGTGTCAAGCTTGTTCTCGTCCACGAAGCTTGCACCGCGCACCTTGCCCGACAAGTATTCGTTACCAGCCTTCCAACGCTTAATATCATACCAGCGCAAACCTTCCATCGCCAGATCGGACGACGTTCGTCGCGAATAATCTGCCTCATCTCTTCCTTGCTCTTTCCGGCAGGAAAGTTCAAGGCTGCATCGGCAGTAAATCCGGCACGTTCGCGGATGGGACGGATGGTCTTGTTCCATACCTCTTCAGTCATACCGCTTGTTTCGTGAACAGCCTCAGCATACATCAGCAAGATGTCAGCATAGCGCATAGTGATGATATTCATACCGGAATTCTGGTCACCGGGAGCCTGCGGATTATAATACTTACGGGTGAAATAACCGGTAGAAGTGCCGTTTCCACCACCATCGTAGGCATCGGTTCCCGAACCCGGACGAATGTTGATGACTACGTCTTTACTGCCATCGTCCACATTGCCACTCCAGTCATAGCCATCATAAATGATAGTAGCGGTGAGACGTGGGTCACGGTTGTCGTAAGGATAAGCAGGGTTATAATCTGTCCCGGCTTCACTGATAGTCTTTCCACTAAGCATCAGATAAGTGTCTACCAACGATTGCTGCGGCACACGGTTCACGGCACGTCCGCCTCTTGACAAAGGAATCATGTCTACCATCTCACCCCAAGTAATCAAATTGGGTACATAAGAACGGTCCATGATAATCTCTTCATTATACTCATTGGCTTCATCAAAAAGCCCGGCATAATCAGGAAATAAGGCATAAGTACCATATTCGCCCTGTTTGTTCATCAGATTGTCGCAATAAAGCATCACATTGTTCCAGTCGCTATCCATCAAGTAGACACGAGCCTGCAAAGCACAAACGGCACCTTTAGTAATTTTGCCCTTGTCTTCTTCGGGCAATTGGTCGCGAGTGGGAAGCGCATCCTTGATGTCTTCCAATTCTTGGTGAATGAAGCTGATAATGGTTTCGCGGTCTGTACGACTTACACTCCGCGATTCTTCCAGCGTGATGTCCTCCGTAAAGAAAGGTACTGCACCATAAAGGTTAGTCAGACGGAAGTAGAGGCTTGCACGGATATAGCGTATCTCGGCAATCATACGTGCTTTAACAGATGCGTCCATGTTGGGTACCAGATCCACCTTTTCAAGGAACACGTGGCAGGTCTTTATGCCTCCGTAAAGGTCTTTCCATTCATTCTTGAAGATGTCGAGCGAGGGAGTAGCCATACCTTTGCGAATGGCACGTTGGTCGTCCACACTGCGACCGTCGTAAGCATTGTCACTCAAACTTTCATCGCTCCACATACGGCCTGCATTGTACATCTGGCTGTAAGCCATGTTCACCACATACTGGGCTTTGGTGGTGGAAGTCCAATAAGAGTTATCCGTAAATTTGTTTGTCGGTGCGTTCTCCATCTCGTTGCAACTGCAAAGCATCAGAACAGCCATTCCGGCAAAAGCTATATATTTTCTTAGTCTCATAGTTATCTGTTGTTTTTAGAATTCAATGTCTATACCGAAACCATAGTAACGGAGCGTCGGGTAGTTTCTACCAGAATTGGCGCCACTATTACCCATCTTAGAGTCGAACTCAGAAGATTCAGGGTCAATAAACGAGTTATTACTGAAAGTCAGCAAGTTTTGTCCGTTGACATAGATACGTGCCTTTTCCATACCCACCTTGCGGCTCCATGTTTTAGGGAATGTGTAACCAATCTGCAAGTTCTTCAGACGCAGGTATTTTCCATCCATCAAGAATAGGTCGGAACCTTGTCCGTTTCCGTAGTTGTTTCTGTTGGAAGTAGAACCCGGAGCAGTAAGTCTCGGCCAACGTGCATCGGTGTTGGTAGGAGTCCAGAAATCCAGTTGATGCTTATAGATATTATAAGAGTAATTGGCGTGGAACGGTTCAATCAATTCACCACGAAGCATCATGTCACGCTTGCCCACACCCTGCCAGAACATACCGAAATCGAATCCTTTCCATTCTACATTGTAGTTGAAACCGAAAGTAAGACGAGGGAAGGCATTACCCAAGATAAACTTATCCTTCGAGTCGATGACACCATCTTCGTTACGGTCTACAAACTTCACGTCACCCGGCTGTACCTTTCCACCTACAGGAATAGCCGATGCCTCAATCTCCTCGTAGCTTTGGAAAAAGCCGTCCATCTTGTAACCGTAGTAAGACTCCAACGGACATCCTTCACGGGTGATACGGCTCAACTCCTCTATTTGTGAGATTCTTTCGTGACCAGGGTACTTCAGCACTTCATTCCAAGAGTCACCAAGATTGAAGTTGAAGTTATGATTTGCGGCTCCCGTTTTCAAACGATAGTTGATAGAGAGGTCCCAACCTTGATTCTGCATCTCACCAATGTTGTCCATCGCCATATCCGTACCGAATACCGAAGGCACAAGGGGCTTCATTAAAATGTCGCTCGTACGCTTGTAGAAATAGTCGAACGTCACATTCAAAGCGTTATTGAAGAACGAAGCGTCTACACCCACGTTGAAGGTTTTGGTCTTTTCCCAAGTCAAATTATCCTTACCTAACTTAAAACCTGCGCCTGATACTGTCTGGTTATTATATGCGTAAGAGTTGTTGTACAGTTCGTAAACAGTAAAACGGTCATAAGTACCAATAGACTGGTTACCCAAGATACCAAAAGAAGTACGCAGTTTCAAGTCACCCACACGTTCCTTGTAAGCCTGCATAAAGTTCTCCTCGCTCAAACGCCAGCCTAATGAAACAGAGGGGAAGAAACCCCATCGGTAGTCTTTATGAAACTTGGAAGAAGCGTCATAACGGAAGCTGAATTCTGTATAATATCTGTCAGCGTAAGAATACCCCACACGTCCCAACAGAGAAGTCAGACTGGTACGGTTGGATTCATCTACAAATGTTTTTCCTGTGATGTTTCCCACAGTACTATTGGTAATGTCTGTACCGATACCCAAGTCGGGATCTACCCCCTTCTTCTCAATCTCATTGCTAGACGAAGTAAACGATTCATTGGTTACTCCAAAAAGCCCGCTGACATTGTGTTTACCGAATGTCTTGTTGTAATCCAACAAAAGTTGGCTATTAATAAGGTAAGCCGTATGATTCCAGTTACTGGTCCGATAGTCAGTATCTTTCACTGGACGTGGTTCGGTAGCCTCTTCATTCAAGTAATAGGATACGCCCAAATTGCGGGTAGAACGCATGTCGTTTATCACATCCGCACCCAACACTCCACGCAACTTCAATCCGTCAATAAGCCGGAATTCAGCATTGACATTAGCGTTCAGATAATTGTTACGATACTTGTTACGGCCACCAGCTTCCAATGCTCCCAATGGGTTAAATTCAGTCAATACATCATTTAACAAATATCTTCCATCTTCCGATTTCATTTTGTAATAATAATAAGTAGGTACACGGGCGGCATCCACTTCCAAACTCCCACCGGTGGTACTTACACTATTATTACGTGTATAAGCCAAAATAGCATTCAGTTTCAAACGTCCCACTTCCGTGCTAACATTGGTACGAAAATTATAACGCTGCACGCCAAAATCACTGTTGCCCACATAATTACTTTCCTGGTCATAATAACCCATGGACACCATGTAAGTAGTTTTATCACTACCTCCAGATACGCTTAGATTGTAATTCTGCTGTAAGGCTGTGCGGACTATCTGATCAAAAAACCAGCTTTCTTCATTTTGATGGGCAGCCAGGTCACGGATTTGATCGGGTGTATACAAAGGAGCCTCTCCAGCATTGGTGGCAGCTAAATTGCGCAAAGTAGCGTTCTGATAGCCTTTCACCGGAGAAAACAAGATATCCGGATTCTGCCATCCCATCATACCACTTAACCGAACTGTCGCACGCTGGTTCTTCTTACCTTTCTTAGTAGTAACCAAAACTACACCATTGGAAGAACGTGAACCATAAATAGCAGCTGTACCGGCATCTTTCAAGATGGAAATGTTCTCAATATCATTGGGATTCAATTTATCGAAACTACCGCCATCAGCTACCAATCCGTCTATGACAAAAAGCGGACTATTGTCATTCACAGTGCTGATACCACGGATATTAAAGTTAGTCTTACGATCATTAGGATTGCTACTGCGCTGCTGGATAACCACGTTGGGCGCAGCCCCTTGCAAAGCATCTGTCATGTTAGCCACGGGACGGTCTTCGATCATGGAAGCCTTTACCTGGTCTACAGCACCTACGGCACTCTTGCGGGTAGTAGTACCATAACCGATGACAATAACTTCATCCAGCACCTTGGTATCCTCCTTTAAGACAACATTCAATTGTTTTTGATTTTTCACAGCAATTTCCTGAGTGGCATATCCCACATAGGAAAAGACGAGAACATCTTGGGCACTACAAACAATGGAATAGTTTCCATCCACATCTGTAATGGTACCCACACCTTCTTTACCCTTAACAGTAACACTCACTCCAATCAGGCTTTCACCTGTGGCATCCTTAACGGAACCTCTCACCGTGGCATTGTTTTGCTGCACCACAGTAATAGTCTCCGCATGTGCATAAACCGCAGGAGCCTGCGCCAGCATAGTCACAGCAGGCAAGGCAATAAGCCAGAACTTATAGTTCCCACTTATCCGAGCCAGCAATGAATTTACTGTGTACACTCGATTCTTTTTCATATTCTTTAAGATTAAACATTATAATAAATCACGATAAAAAAAGGAAAAGAACACAAATAATACCAACGAACAACCAATTCATGCAATTTGTATCCTAATCCTCCTTCCAGCGCACTTTATTGATTTTAAATAATTCCTATTTTTACAAGCTGTTCAGCAAATCCACTTTACCCTCGTTCACTAATTTCAGAATCAATTCTCCAAACAGCGTGTTCTGCCAAGCAAACCATGCACGGGTAAAGTTAGTGGGGTCATCCTTGTGGAAAGACTCGTGCATGAATCCCGTACCGGCATCCGTATCCATCAGCATTTTGATACAAATCTTTATCTCCTCATCATTCTGGCTGGTGAATGCCTTCATCATGATACTCATAGGCCATACCATATCATAACCAATGTGCGGACCTCCGATACCTTCACCGGCTTTACCTTTAAAAAAGTAAGGGTTGCTGCCACTCCACACAAAGCGGCGTGTATTCTGATAGATAGGATCGTTTACGTCCACATCACCCAAATAAGGCATAGCAAGAAGGCTGGGTACATTGGCATCGTCCATTAACAGATGATTGCCGAATCCATCTACTTCAAATGCATAGATTGTCCCAAACTCAGGATGATTGTAAGTGGCATATTTCTTCAGGGCTGCCTCCACTTCGGCTGCCAAATCGGTGCATTCTTTGGCCAAGGATGTTTCCTTGTTTACTTCCGTCAGAATTTCAGCAGCCTTTCTCAAAGAAGAGACAGCGAAAAAGTTGGAAGGGACCAGGTACTGAAGCGTAGTGGCATCGTCCGATGGGCGGAAAGCGGAAACAATCAGTCCCACCGGTTTGACCGGAGCACCCAAGCCGTCGTTATTCAGCGTATCAAGAGCACGTTCCGTCTTACGTTGGAAACGGTAAGGGCCTACACCGTCCTTACGCTGCTGTTCCTTGAAAGTCTTCAGGATAGCAGTAATTGCCTTCATCCATTCACCGTCGAAGATACTGCTGTCACCAGTTACTTTCCAATACTGGTAAGCCAGACGAAGCGGGTAACAAAGAGAGTCTATCTCCCATTTGCGCTCGTGCAGTTCGGGCTTCATATCTGTCAAGTCAGTCATCCAGTTGCCACCCGTAGGTCCGTCGTTGAAAGCATTGGCGTACGGATCAATGTTGATGCAAAGGAACTGACGGCGAATGACACCTTCGAGCATCTCTTTCAATTGCGCATCATTGTTAGCTAACTGCACATATGGCCACACCTGCGCACCGGAGTCACGCAGCCACATAGCATGGATGTCACCGGTATAAACAAAAGTATCGGGTTTACCGTCCAGCATGCGAAAGTGTACAGTAGTGTCAAGCGTATTAGGAAAGCAATTCTCAAACATCCACGCCAACTTAGGATTGGTAAGCAGTTTCTTCACGCGAAGAATCTCAGCTTCCACCGCTTTTGAGGTGAAAAGGCGTTTCTTCATTTTTGGACGATTGCTCTTGTAAGCAGCAGTCATCTGAGCATAGTTCTCCACACAAGTGTTGTCACCTTTCAGGGTAAAAGTGTCTGCCTTAGCATAGCCTTGCATACAGAGCATGGCAACAGCGCACAAGGTAATGTTTCTCTTTTTCATTTGGTCTGATTCGTTTTAATTATAAAGACTGATTAGCGAACACGGCCAAACGCGCGTACATCTCTACCATGGCGGCTTGTGTCAGCAGCCATTTACGATTGTCGCAGCTCTTGCCGGTGAAATCAGTATTGAAAAGGCCGTTATCTTCACGGGCATGCGTCCAAGCATAGTCCAGACTGCGGGCAAAGGAATCAAGATAAACCTTGTTACCGTCCACCTGATAGAGCTCTATAAAACCACGCAACATAACGGCGGTGAACCACACATCGCCCTTCTTCAGCATACGGAACGGTTCTCCCTGTCCGGGGGTGAATTCCATGAAGAAATAATTATGGCAAGCGGCAGCAATCGCTTGCGCATCCTTCAGATACTGCCCATTACCGGTAAGCTGATAGAGCAAAGCAGCCGACTGCATCATCTGACCGCTGTTATAGGCAAATTTGGCACGTCCTATCTCACCGTCCAAACGCATGTTGTCGAAGTAAAGGCAGTCTGTTGTGTCCTGCAATGTTGCTTTAGTCCACTCGTACAAACTCTTCCCTTTCTCAAAATAGGAGCTGTCTTGCGTAGCCTTGAAAAGTTTCAGGGCAAAGACGGAACCAGGGGCGTTGGAACAAGTGTTCTTTGATTCCTTCTTCTGTTCGCACCAATAGATACCTCCTCCCAAACAATCGTCCATACCGCTTTCTATAAACTTCCAGATAAGCTTGGCGCTCTGCAGATAGTTCTCTTGGCTAGTCATCAGATAGACGTCTGTGAAGTCAATGCCGAGCCACACGTTGTCATCGTAAAAGCGGTCGGACAACGGAGCGTCCTTGATGTAAGAAGCATACGCTTCGGGCATACGACGAGTATCGAAATATTCAGCAAGTCCCGGAAGCACCTTCTCATCAAGCAACTTCTGATAGTTCCCGAAATCTTTCTTGTTATCTTTAGTGGCCTCCATCAACGCATTCACTGCGGAGAAGGTACCGGAATAAGGCCACAAATAAGAGTAGAGATTGGGACGGTTCTTCTGTTCCTCGGAAGCCAGATAAGTAGCGGTATAGCCTTCCACGTCCGAAGGATAATTCTCACGCAACAGACAAGTGCCCGGTGCGGAATAGTGAGCATATAAGGAATCAAGTGTTTGTGTAGATCTGACCAGCATTTCGTTGTCTGCTACAGCCGGTTCTTTCTGTGTCTTGCATCCGGTTACTGCCAAGGCGCATGACAATAGGCAGAGGAGTGCTTTCTTGGAATTTTTCATCTTTTTTCTACGGCATTAAATTGTTCGACTTGTTTTTCACTCCGTCGCAGGAGTCTTCTTTATAATATATAAACCCTATTAAAAACGATTGCAAAAATAGACAGTAAGGTTAAAAGCCAACTATAAATCCGTGACATAACCGTCCACATTCCGGACATGGCAGAATTCTGAAACAAGTTTGTCACAAAACAAACACACCGTTCCCCCCATACCTCGGAAACATCATTTCCCAACAACTGGAAATTCTGAAATACGCAGGGTTGTACAACCGTAGGGTATCAGCGTGATTTCTTGTTCTCCTCCTTCGGCACTGCCACAGAAAGAGAAAGGCTGGGGCCCTGCCATTTCATTATATACTGTCCAAGTAGGGATAAGACGAGCCTTCATCTTTATTTCAACCGGTGCATTTTCCTGATTCCAAGGAAAGTCCAATTGCTGTTTTTGGCTATTGATACTTACTTGGGCCACCTCGTTCATTCTGTTACGGTCAAAATCCACCAATCCGTAGTTCCATGGATCCGAAGAAGTCACCTGATAATAATAAGAACCATACCAACTATCCTTAAACTCTTTCTTTTCCCAATTTTCTTCCATTTTCAGGGCATATACCAACGGACCTCTTTCAATAGATACTGCGTTTTCATACCAAGTGCTAGTAAAGACCTCCATGGGCAGATACAGTTCAATCTTATCATTCCGCTTCCATATACGGTCTACGATAGCTATTTTCCCACCTTTGACAGTTTGCTCCATCTTTCCATTTACCCGTATTTCAGCTTGCTTGCACCACTTCGGAACACGCAGGTGAAATGGAAATTTCACTTGTTTCACCTTATTTCTCACCTCTTTAATGGTAAAAGTTATCTGATGATCCATCGGATAGTAAGTATCTTCACTGATAACCACCGGTACATTATCACCCACATTGGCTGTTACTTCCGACGGAGAATAGACAATGGCTGCAATGCCGTTATCAGGTGTGGCATACCATAGGTGCTGTGTAAATTTTGGCCAACCTTGGTGCATATTCGAAAAACAACATGGGTATCCAGTCAGAGTGCCAAAAGCAAGGTCTGTCCCTTCATGATCCTGGTCGAAGTTGCGACGATGGCGTGTTACCATCACCTGATTCGGTTGCTGGAAATATTGCTTAGTCATAAAGTCATCGGATATTTGGGCTGGTAAAGCATTAAAAGCAATGCGTTCCAAATGGTCGGCAAAGTCTATGTCTCCTGTAATCTCCACCATTTTTTCCAGCGAGTACATCAACTCTACGGCCGAACACAACTCCGAGCCTTGTGTAGGATTGTTTCCATGCAAAGCCTCATCGCCTCCATACATGCCTTGCGGCTGTCCATGGAACCGGCGAATATCTCGAAAGCCTTCCTTGACAGCATCAATATATTTCCGGTCGGTATCTTGCTGATAATAAACCTTAATTCCGCAACACTTTGATTTAACTTTATTTATAAGTTCCTGAGCAACAA
>ENA-OPXQ01000570-OPXQ01000570.1-human-gut-metagenome-genome-assembly--contig:-NODE-570-length-23473-cov-1.916944_pt1 | contig 23473 bp, 37 predicted proteins | sample MGYA00241769_ERZ502042 | MGnify/ENA primary metagenome ERZ502042 (study PRJEB25962, sample SAMEA2041934) | human gut metagenome | biome: human gut; feature: human-associated habitat; material: faeces...
CTGGGCTTATTGTCTTCTTAATAAATATTCCATTATTCTTTGTAAGTTATAAATTTTTAACCAAACGTTTCACAATTTATACTGCCATAGGAATGCTGTCATTCTCTACAGCTCTTATATTAACTAAACCATTATCATCATTTGTAAATGTTGATGATATATTGCTTTATTGTATTTATGGTGGTGTAATAAATGGTATTGGTAGTGGACTAGTCTTTTCAAGAAATGGTTCCACTGGAGGTACTGATATTATTACCATGGTAATTCGAAAAAAATATCCTAGTTTTGAAATAGGTGCAGTAAATTTCTATTTCAACTTAATAATTGTTGCTATTGGTGCATTAATTTTTGGCTTACCTCAAGCACTTTATACATTGATATCAATGTATATTCAAGGATTTACTATTGATAAAGTAATTAATGGTTTTACTAGCAAAAAACTCTTCTTAGTATTAACTGATCGTGAAAAAGATATTATTGATTTTGTATTAAAAGATATGCATAGGGGAATAACTTCCTTAATGGCTGAAGGTGAATTTACTGGACATAAAAGAAAGCTTCTTTATGTAGCTGTAACCACTTCTCAAATGATTAGTTTAAGAAGAAAAATTTTAAATATAGATCCAAATGCCTTTATTACAATAGTTGATGTTTCAGAAGTAAAAGGTAATGGATTCCAATCAATATAGCAAAAAAACACAGCTTAACTGCTGTGTTTTTTTACTTGCTCATTTAAATATTTTTCTCTTCCTATTTCATAAAGATTATTTCCTTCACTATCTATAATTACTGTTAAAGGCATGTCTTTCACTTCAAGTTTTCTTATAGCTTCAGCTCCAAGGTCTTTATAAGCCACAATCTCTGAAGATATTATACACTTGCTAATAAGTGCTCCTGCACCACCTATAGCTCCAAAGTAAATAGATTTATTTTTCTTAATTCTTTCAATGACTTCTTCACTTCTTGCTCCCTTACCAATCATTCCTTTTAATCCTAAATCCAAAAGTATAGGTGCATATTTATCCATTCTATAACTAGTAGTTGGACCTGCTGAACCAATTATTTTTCCAGGTTTCTCTGGTGTAGGTCCTACGTAATATATCACTGAATCCTTAAGTTCTATGGGTAGCTTTTCTTTTTCCTCGATGAGCTTAACTAACCTTTCATGAGCTGCATCTCTTGCTGTGTAAATTATTCCACTTAATAATACATTATCTCCAGCTTTCAGATTTGCTGCTTGTTCTTCTGTTAAAGGAAGATATATTTTCTTTTCCATAAACTTTCCCCTATAAAATCCTTTCCTTATGCCTAGTAGCATGACAATTTATATTCACTGCCACTGGAAGTCCTGCAATATGAGTAGGATATGTTTCTATATTTAAAGCTAATGCCGTAGTCTTTCCACCAAATCCTTGAGGCCCAATACCTATTTTATTTACCTCTTTTAATAACTCTTTTTCTAAATTGCCATAAAACTCATCAACATTTTTTTCATTAACATATCTTAATAAAGCCTTTTTAGCAAGATATGCTACTTTATCAAAGTTGCCACCTATACCAATGCCTATTACTATAGGTGGACATGGATTGGGCCCAGCAATTCTTACTGTTTCAAGTACAAAGTTCTTTACACCCTCTAATCCATCAGATGGCTTCAACATGGCAATTCTGCTCATATTTTCTGAACCAAAACCTTTAGGTGATACCATTATTTTTACTTTATCTCCTGGTACAATATTGTAGTAAATCAGTGCCGGAGTATTATCATTGGTATTTACCCTATGTAATGGATCCTTAACCACTGATTTTCTTAAAAATCCTTCTTCATATCCCTGTCTTACTCCTTCATTAATTGCTTCTTCCAAATTTCCTCCTATTATATGAACATCTTGTCCAATATCAACAAATACACAAGCCATTCCTGTGTCTTGACATATTGGTATTTTTTCTCTAGCAGCTATATGACTATTTTCTATTATCTTGTTTAAGATATTATTTGCTATTGGCCATTTTTCATTTTTTTCTGCCTTTTCTATTGCTTCCTTTATATCATCAGGCAAATAATAATTAGCTTCTATGGATAATTCCTTAACTGTCTTTGTTATCTCCTTTATATTTATAATTCTCATAAAACTCCCCCTTATATTTAAATTTTATTATATATATTCAATGAACAAGCTACTATTTTTTATTAGAAATTTATAATTAATAATGGATAATTGAGATTGAAAGTCCTTATGAACTTTCCCCAATTATCAATTATTAACCTTACTGATTTTAGCTTACTTCACTCTTTTCATTTGTAGAACTGTCATTACTAAAGTATTCATCAATTCCTTTAACAATTCCATCTACTAACAATTGCTGATGTTCATCAGTTTTCAATCTACTTTCTTCATCACTATTAGATAAAAAACCACATTCTACTAATATAGATGCTCCTTCATATTTATCTCTTAAAATTAGATATGCTTCTCCTGCTGGTTTAGCTACTCTTTTATTACCATCATTCACTACTACTTTTATAGAATCTTGTACAATATTGGCTAGCTTTTCACTATCAGTATTAGATGCATACCATACTTGTGCACCAAAGCATTTTGCTTGAGGAAACATATTTTCATGGATAGAAATAAAAATATCGCAATTAGTTTCAACTTTTAAAGATGCCCTCTTTTTTAAATCTTCTCTTTTCTTTTCCTTAATGCTTTTCCCCTTTTCATATAAGCCCCTATCACACTCTCTAGTCATAAATACTTTGTAACCTTTATCTTCTAAACTTTCTCTAAGCTTTAAGGCTATGTCCAAATTAATATCTTTTTCCACAGTACCATTTTTAGATATTGCTCCCCCATCAATTCCTCCATGCCCTGGATCTATCAAGATTATCTTTTCATTTAATTCTTCTGCCTTTATTGGTATAGTACTTGAAAGAATTAAAAATACACCTATAAAAGCCAATATAAATTTTTTCATACTTATCCTCCATACCTTTTATTTCTCATTTTTATTATGTTTAAAACCACTTTTATTATTCCAACTAAAAAAAGACCAGAGGTATTTTTCCTCTAGTCTTTATAATTAATTATTTTCAATAACACTTTCAGCTATATTTGTTGAATGATCTCCAATTCTCTCTAAATTACTTAATATATCTAAGAATATAGCCCCTGTATATGCATTACATCTTCCATCATATAATCTTCTTATATGACGTTCTCTAAAGCTTTTTTGTTTTTTATCAATTTTAGCTTCAACATCAACTATACTTTTTGCTTTATTAACATTTCTATTTTCATAACTTTCAATTGCTATATCTAAAGCTTCCAAAGTTGACGAATAAATACTATCTAGCTCTTCCATTGCATCCTTAGAATACTCTAATGATTTATTTATTTTTTGTAATGTTAAATCAGCTAAGTTTTCAGCATGATCCCCTATTCTTTCAATATCATTTACTATGTGGAATGTAGCCGCTACTATATTTTTTTCTTTATCTGATAATTCACATTTAGAAAGCTTAACTAAATATGTAGTTATTGATTCTTCTAATATATTTATAATTTTTTCATTTTCATAAACTTTTTGAACTAATGATTCATCATTCTTCTTAAATGCATCCATTGATAAAACTAAACCTTTTTTAGCTTTTGTGGCCATTCTAATAGTTTCTTTTATTACTTGTCCAGCTGCAATTACTGGTGTTTCTAATAATCTATCATCAATATACTTAGGTCCTTGTTTTTCATCTTCATCTTCACCTGGTATAATCCAAGTAACTACCTTAATCAATAAAGGTATTAGCGGAACCATAATTATTGTATTTGTAATATTAAATATTGTATGTGCATTAGCTATTTGTTTACTTACTACTGGTGACATATATGAAACTATGTCAGCTAATAATCCTGTAGCTAATAACGGTAAAAATATCACTGTACCTGTTACATTAAATATTAAATGCATCATAGCTGCTCTATGAGCAGTTTTATTTGTTCCAACTGTTGATAACATAGCTGTTATACATGTACCTATATTACATCCAAGTACTATTGGTAATGCTCCTGCTATTGAAATCGCTCCTGCATTGGCTAAAGCAACTAATATACCAGTTGTTGCTGATGAACTTTGTAATACGGCAGTAATTAATGCTCCGGCAATAACTCCTAAGTACCATTTATCTGAAATAGTTAATAATACCTTTTGGAACATTGCTGATTCCCTTAAAGGTTCCATAGATTCACTCATCATTCCCATACCGATGAATAAAATACCAAACCCTAAAATAATATTCCCAATTTCCTTTTTCTTTTTCATCTTTGCAAACATTACAATCATTGCACCACCAAAAACAAATAAAGGTGCTATATCTGTAAGTTTAAACGCTACTAATTGTGCTGTAATGGTTGTCCCTATATTGGCCCCCATAATTATTCCAGCTGCTTGTGCTAAATTCATTAAACCAGCATTAACGAAACCTACTACCATAACTGTTGTTGCACTACTACTTTGAATTACTGCTGTAACTATGGCACCAACAACTACAGCAATTATAGGATTTTTAGTAACTTTTTCTAGTATATTTTTTAACCCTTCTCCTGCTGCATTTTCAAGACCATCTCCCATGATTTTCATACCATATATGAATAACCCAAGACCGCCTAATAAACTAATTATAACCATTATTGTATCCAAGTTAGACTCTCCTCTACTTTTTATTTCTATAATAAACGATTATTTTCTCAAGGCTAGTTTACTATATTTTTTAATATTTGTTAAGGAATTTGCTCTGTTTTTAACATGAATTTAATATTTCATATTTTGGGTAATAATATTTTAATTTTCTTTATATATTATTAAATACTAAAAAAAGAGAGGCTGAACCTCTCTTTTTTTTGCAAAAAGAATATACTATCTCTTAGAGAATTGTGGAGCTCTTCTTGCTTTCTTAAGACCGTATTTCTTTCTTTCTTTCATTCTTGGATCTCTTGTTACAAATCCAGCTTTCTTTAATTCTGATTTAAGACTTTCATCTGACTTAATTAAAGCTCTTGTGATTCCGTGTCTTATTGCTCCTGCTTGACCAGTGAATCCACCACCGTGTACATTTACTAAAACGTCAAATCTGTCTTTAGTTCCTGTTAATACTAATGGTTGGTTAACGATCATTCTTAAAGTTTCTAAACCAAAGAAGTTTTCTATTTCTCTGTTGTTTATAACTACTTTACCAGTTCCTGGTACTAGTCTTACTCTAGCAACTGATTTCTTTCTTCTACCAGTTCCCATATATTGAACTTTTGCCATAATTTATTCCTCCTCCCGATTGTATATTAGTACTTTAATTCAAGTACTTCTGGTTTTTGAGCTTCATGATTGTGCTCAGCACCTCTATATACTACTAAGTTTTTAAGTTGCTTTCTTCCTAAAACTCCTGATGGAAGCATTCTTCTAACAGCTTCTTCGAAAGCTAGTTCTGGCTTCTTAGCTAATACTTCTCTGTAAGGAACTTCTTTAAGTCCTCCAACGTATCCGCTGTATTTTCTCATGAATTTTTGATCTAACTTCTTACCAGTTAAAACAACTTTTTCTGCATTGATAACTATTACGTGATCTCCGCAATCAACATTTGGTGTAAATGTTGGTTTATGTTTTCCTCTTAATATTGAAGCAACTTGGCTAGCAACTCTTCCTAGTGGCTTACCAGCAGCGTCAACAACAAACCATTTCTTTTCAACTTCTTGTGCCTTAGCAATGTATGATTTCATGTTTTTCCCTCCCTGAACTTACATTATATCGCTTTGCTCTTTCGAGCTTTGCATTTATGTTAAGACCCAGGTCTAATTGGATCTTACGTACATAAATAATCTAACAAACAAAATAAATTATAATACACGCTTACGGGCGTGTCAACATTTTTTTTTATTTTTAATAATAAACTTCAGTTAGCTTTAATCCTTTCGCAGGAACACAATCTCCAGCGGCTTTTCGATCTCTTCCTAATATAATTTTTTCAATATCCTCTGGTGTAATTTTTCCTCTTCCAACGTTAATTAAAGTGCCTACTATTATTCTAACCATATTATATAAAAAACCATCACCAGAAACAGAAATCTTAATAAAATCTCCATCAATTTTAATATTTACATCATATATGGTTCTTACAGTTGTCTTAACAGAACTTCCTTCACTTCTAAAAGCTTTAAAATCATGAGTTCCCTTAAAGAAGTGACAAGCATTCTTCATTACTTCAATATCTAAAGAATATTTATAATGATATGAATATAACCTATTTAATGCTGTTGGCACTAAATTATTATATATGGTATATTCATATGTCTTTCCCTTCGCCAAATATCTTGGATGAAAATCTTCAGAAACTTCTTCAGAGCTAAGAATCACTATATCATCTGGCAATCTATAATTAATTGCTTCTCTAAACTTATGGGGTGGTACTGTACTCTCTGTCTTAAATGTTGCCACAAATCCTCTGGCATGTACTCCAGAATCAGTTCTGGAGCATCCAAGTATCTCATTTTCTTCCTTAGTAAGATTCCTTACCGCCTCTTCAAGAGTTCCTTGTATAGTGACCTTATCATTTTGCTTCTGCCATCCATAATAATTAGTACCATCATACTCTATTATCAGTTTTATATTTTTCACTAAACTATCACCTTTTTTATTTTAATATTAAAAATTTATAATAAAATTCTTGTTGCTATAATACTAGCAAATACTACGGAAAATAATGCAAAAGCAATTACATCCTTAGAAGTGAATTTTAATACCTTCATCCTGGTTCTACCAACTCCACCTCTATAACATCTTGCTTCCATAGCCATAGCTAGCTCATCAGCTCTTTTAAAGGAACTAATAAATAAAGGAATCAATAATGGTATTAAGTTTTTAGCCTTCTGTAGAATGTTTCCTGTTTCAAAATCAGCTCCTCTAGCTTTTTGAGCTTTCATTATCTTATCAGTTTCATCCATCAATGTTGGTATAAATCTTAAGGCAATAGTCATCATCATTGCTAATTCATGGGCTATTTCTTTTCCTATAGGTCTTAGAAGCCTTTCTATCCCATCTGTAAGCTCTATTGGCGATGTAGTTAATGTTAATATAGACGTACCCATTATTAACAAAATTAATCTTATTGCCATAAATACAGCAGTTCTAAGTCCTAGATCATATATTTTAATAAAACCAAAACTGAATAAGAGCTCTCCTCCCTTTACCATAAATAAGTTTAAGGCACCTGTTAAGGCAATTAATAGGAATACTGGTTTAAGACCTTTATATACAAATCTAAATGGTATCCTTGCTGTGCAGATAACTAATACTAAAAAAGCAACTACAAAAGAATATGCTGCAAATTTATCTACCACAAAAAGCGATATAATAAACAAAATAGATATTAATATCTTGGTTCTTGGGTCAAGCTTATGCACAAAAGATTCGCCAGGTATATATTGGCCTATGGTAATATCTTTTATCATACTAACTCTCTCTTTCCATTACTTATTTTTTAATAATATATTTAATAATTCACTTTTAGCTTTTTCCACAGTAAAAATATCTTCTGATACATTAAAGCCTTTTCTCTTTAACTCTCTCATTAAATACGTTACTTGAGGCACTGCTAAACCTATTCTTTCTAAAGTATCTATTTCCCTAAATACCTCTTTTGGTTTTCCTTGAAGCTCTATATGTCCATCATTCATTACAATGATCTTCTCTGCTAACTTTCCTACATCCTCCATACTATGGCTCACAAGAATTATTGTCATATTATATTTTTCATGCAGAAATTTTATCTGCTCTAATATATCATCTCTCCCTGCTGGATCCAAACCTGCTGTAGGTTCATCTAATATCAGCACATTGGGTTCCATAGCAATTACTCCTGCAATGGCTACTCTTCTCTTCTGCCCTCCACTAAGTTCAAACGGAGAAATATCTTTATACTCATCATAATCCAAACCTACCATTTCCATAGATTTTTTAACTCTTCTTAATATTTCATCTTCATTTAACCCTAAATTGGTTGGTCCATAAGCAATATCTTTAGCAATAGTTTCTTCGAAAAGCTGATATTCTGGATATTGAAATACTAACCCAACTTTTTTTCTAATATCAACTAGCTTAGTATCTTTATCAGTTATATCAGTTCCATCAACATAAATCTTTCCACTGGCTGGCTTTAAAAGCCCATTTAAATGTTGTATTAAGGTAGATTTTCCTGAACCAGTATGTCCGATTACTGCTAAAAATTCTCCATCTTCTATTTCTAAACTTACATTATCTAAAGCCTTTTTTTCAAAAGGTGTCTTTGGCATATAAACATATGTTAAATTTTCTATTTTAATTGACATATTGCATTCACCATCTCATTCACATCTAATATTCTAGTATCTATATTAATTCCTACTTTTTGCAACTCATAGCTTAATTCTGTTACTTGAGGAACATCTAGCCCTATATTTTTCATCTTTTCTACATTAGAGAAAACATCTCGTGGCTTTCCATCTAAAATCAACTTTCCTTTATCCATCACAACTATTCTATCAGCCTTAGCTGCTTCATCCATATAATGAGTTATAAGTATTACTGTAATTCCATAATTTCTATTTAAATCAATAATAGTATCAAGTACTTCTTTTCTACCTGATGGATCAAGCATTGCTGTTGGCTCATCAAATATTATACATTTAGGTTGCATAGCTAAGATGCCTGCTATGGCTATTCTCTGCTTTTGTCCACCAGAAAGCAAATGTGGTGCATGCTTTTTATACTCTGACATTCCAACCCTCTCTAAAGCCTCATCAACTCTTTTTCTTATTTCTTCTGGTGGTACACCTAAGTTTTCTGGTCCAAAAGCAACATCTTCTTCTACTATAGTTGCTACTAATTGATTATCTGGATTTTGAAAAACCATTCCAGCTGTTTCCCTTATATTCCATAAGTTATTCATATCAGAAGTATCCATTTTATTTACTAACATTTTTCCATCTGTAGGAATCAACAATGCATTCATATGTTTTGCCATAGTAGATTTTCCCGAACCATTATGTCCTAATATAGCAATAAATTCACCCTCTGTTATTTGAAGATTTACATCATTTATGGCAATCTTTTCTTCCTGGTTTTCACTAGCTGTATATTTAAAAACTAAATTTCTACATTCAATCATTGTATTCAAGCATTTTCCTCCCTTTTAATCATTAAATATCATATAAAAACCTATAGTGCTTTTATTTTCTTTATAAGCTAACTTATTAAATTTAAGTATACATTATTTTCTATAATATTATAAGCTTTTACATAATATTTATAAAAAAAAGAGGGATTAAGCTTAACACTTAATCCCCCCCTAAAAGAAATTATACTAATTCAAGTATAACAACTTCTGCTCCGTCCCCTCTTCTAGGGCCTTTTTTAATTATTCTAGTGTATCCACCATTTCTTTCAGCATACTTTGGTGCGATTTCTTCGAATAATGTCTTAACAACTTCTTCTTCTAAAACATAAGATAAAACTTGTCTTCTAGCGTGAAGATCTCCTCTTTTTGCAAGAGTGATCATTTTTTCAGCTATACTTCTAGTTTCTTTAGCTCTAGTTTCAGTAGTTTCTATTCTTCCGTGCTTTAAAAAGCTTGTTACTAAGCTTCTTAACATAGCTCTTCTTTGGTCTGTAGCAAGACCTAACTTACGATAACCTGCCATGGATCTTCCTCCTTACTCGTCGCTTAATTTTAAGCTTAAACCTAATTCTTTAAGCTTTCTTTCAACTTCTTCTAAGGATTTCTTTCCTAGATTTCTTACCTTCATCATGTCATCCATTGATTTACCAGCAAGCTCTTGAACTGTATTAATACCAGCTCTCTTTAAACAGTTATATGATCTAACTGAAAGATCTAGCTCTTCAACAGTCATTTCTAGTACTTTTTCCTTTTTATCTTCTTCTTTTTCTATCATTATTTCAACATCATTAGTCGCAACGCCTAAGGACATGAATAACTTGAAGTGTTCTATTAAAATTTTAGCAGATAAGCTTATAGCTTCATCTATTTTAATAGTACCATTAGTCCAGATTTCTAAAGTTAACTTATCATAGTCAGTAATTTGACCAACTCTAGTATTCTCTACTGTGAAATTAACTCTTTTAACTGGAGTATATATTGAATCAACAGCTATAGCTGAAAGTGGTAATGATTCACTCTTATTTTTATTTTGAGTAACATATCCTCTTCCTCTGTTTACTGTTAACTCCATATATAGTTTTCCGTTATCATCTAAAGTCGCTATATGTAGGTCTTTATTAATAACTTCAACATCTCCGTCTGTCTTAATGTCAGCTCCTGTTACTACACCTGGACCTTGAGCATCTATATAGATAGTCTTTGGTCCTTCACCTTCCATTGTTAACGCTAATGATTTGATGTTAAGAATTAATTCTGTAACATCTTCTTTAACGCCTTGTACAGTTGAGAATTCATGAAGTACTGTATCGATTTTAACAGATGTAGTTGCTACACCTGGAAGTGATGAAAGTAATATTCTTCTCATAGCATTTCCAAGTGTAATTCCATATCCTCTTTCAAGTGGTTCAACTACATACTTACCATAAGTACCATCTTCATTTGATTCAATGCACTCTATTATTGGCTTTTCGATTTCTAACATTTAAAAACCCTCCTTATATTAAAATGGCAATCTAATTATGAGGGCAACTGATTCTAAAATTGCACTTAAGACTAGATCTTATTTTACAAAGTTAGATTTTATTTGCTGTATAACTCAACGATTAGAGTTTCATTAATTGGTACATCAATGTCTTCTCTAGCTGGTTCAGCAACAACTTTACCTTCATAGTTTTCAACGTTATGGTAGATTTTATCTACATCATCACAAGCATTTTGGTAATGTTTTTGGGTTTTCAACAAATGTCTTGAACTTTTCAGTTCCTCTGCTCTTTTCACAAACAGATATAACATCGTTAACTGATACCTTGAATGATGGAATATCAACTTTTTTACCATTTACTAAGAAATGACCGTGTGTTACTAATTGTCTAGCTTCGTTTCTTGAAGCACCGTATCCTAATCTGTAAACAACGTTATCTAATCTCATTTCTAATAATTTAAGTAAGTTTTCACCGCTGATACCTTTCATGTGTTCAGCTTTTTCATAGTATGCTCTAAATTGTCTCTCTAAAACACCGTATATTCTTCTTGCTTTTTGCTTTTCTCTTAATTGAACTCCGTAGTTAGACATCTTTTTCTTAGCTGCTCCATGTTGTCCTGGTGCATAGCTTCTTCTAACGAAAGCACATTTATCAGTAAAGCATCTATCTCCCTTAAGGAATAGCTTTTGACCTTCTCTTCTACATAATCTACATGTAGCTCCAGTATATCTTGCCATTCGTTACACCTCCTGTTGAACTTATATATAAACTAAACTCTTCTTCTTTTTGGTGGTCTACATCCGTTGTGTGGAATTGGAGTAACATCTTTTATTAAAGTTACTTCTAATCCAGCAGCTTGTAAAGATCTTATAGCTGCTTCTCTTCCAGCACCTGGTCCCTTAACGTATACTTCTATACTCTTTAGACCGTGTTCCATAGCCGCTTTAGCTGCAGTTTCTGCTGCCATTTGTGATGCGAATGGAGTACTCTTTCTTGATCCTCTGAAACCTAAAGCTCCAGCACTTGACCATGATAAAGCATTTCCTGCTGCATCAGTTAAAGTAACTATTGAGTTATTGAAAGTTGATTTGATGTGTGCAGCACCATGTTCAACATTCTTTCTTTCTTTTCTTCTTCTAGTCTTTTTAACTTTTTGAGCCATTGAAATCCCTCCTCACTATTTCTTCTTGTTTGCGATTGTCTTCTTAGGACCTTTTCTAGTTCTAGCATTAGTCTTAGTCTTTTGTCCTCTAACTGGAAGACCTTTTCTATGTCTTATTCCTCTGTAACATCCGATTTCAACTAATCTCTTTATGTTTAAAGCAACTTCTCTTCTTAAGTCACCTTCAACTGTAATATTCTTAACGAAGTTTCTGATTGCATTAACTTCTTCTTCAGTAAGATCTTTAACTCTAGTGTCTGGGTTTACTCCAGTTTCAGCTAAAATCTTTTGAGAAGTAGATAATCCTATACCGTATATATATGTTAGACCTATCTCAACTCTTTTTTCTCTTGGTAGGTCAACTCCTGAAATTCTTGCCATTGATTTACACCTCCTGATAAGTTGGAATGCAATTATTTATTAAATAATTTATAATGAATTTTAGGTTAATAGATAACTAATTGCAATTACTATTGCAGCCGCACCTAAAATTATCGACTTAAATATTGCCTATATAATAATATTGAAATTTGTAATAAAAGTCAATATATTAATATTTGTAAAAATATATTTGCCTAATACTTAATTATATTAGCCTTGTTTTTGCTTGTGCTTAGGATTTTCACAGATAACCATTACTTTACCTTTTCTTTTTATAACTTTGCACTTTTCGCACATTGGTTTTACTGATGGTCTTACTTTCATTGTTAATCCCTCCTTAGACTAATATTTAAATAGTCTACTTCTTACGCCAAGTAATTCTTCCTCTTGTTAGGTCATATGGAGAAAGCTCTATTGTTACTTTATCTCCCGGAAGAATTCTTATGAAGTTCATTCTTAATTTTCCTGATATGTGAGCTAGTATTTTATGACCACTTTCTAACTCAACTTGAAACATTGCATTAGGTAAAGCTTCTAAAACTACACCTTGCATTTCTATTACATCATCTTTTGACATAAGGTAATCAACCCTCCTTAACAATGCCTTTAAGCTTTAAAAATCTCTTAATCTTTAAATCAGTGCCTTTATCTTTAGCTGCTAGAGCAGTTTTAATATGATCTTCAGCATCTTCTAAAACATCAAAATGTTTTATCTTCTTTTTTTTCGGCATCTGAATTGTCTTTGTTTTTCCATTGCTCAATAGGTAATAATTATCATCTATATTATCTACTATGACATACATTTGATTTTTATCCCTACCTGAATTTGAAATAACAAGTTTTCCAATTAAGTCATTGTTTTGCAAACTTTTCACCTCGATGATTACCTTAGCCATAAATTTACAAGACACCATATGGTTTCATGCGAATTTATAACTAAGCAACACTTATTTAACTAGTGTTAGTATCTCTGGTCCATCTGGTAAAATTATGACTGTATTTTCATAATGTGCTGATAGACTTTTATCACTGGTGATAACTGTCCAATCATCACCTAATGTTTTAACTCTATGACTTCCTACGTTAACCATAGGTTCAATAGCTAGAGCCATACCAGTCACTAATTTTGGACCTCGGCCTGGTCTTCCGAAGTTTGGAACCTCTGGATCTTCATGAAGATCTTTTCCAATTCCATGCCCAACGAAATCTCTTACAACAGAGAACCCTGAAGCCTCAATATATTTTTGTATTTCATTTGAAATATCAGTTAGATTATTTCCTACTTTTGCAGCTTCTAAACCTTTGAAAAAACTTTCTTTAGTTACTTCAATAAGCTTTTGTGCTTCTTCTGAAATATTTCCAACAGCGAAGGTTCTTGCAGCATCTCCGTGATAGCCATCAATAATAGCTCCACAATCTACACTAACAATATCTCCTTCTTTTAATACATACCTTCCTGGTATTCCATGAACTACTTGCTCATTAACAGATATGCATAGTGATGCAGGAAATCCATAGAGCCCTTTAAATGAAGGTTTTGCCCCATGCTTAGTTATAAATTCTTCTGCTATCCTATCTAATTCGGCAGTAGTTATGCCTGGCTTTATGTTTTTCTCAACCACTAGAAGCGTTTCCGCTACTATTTTACCAGCTTTCCTCATTAGGTCGATTTCTTTATCATTTTTAATAATGATCATTAATCAACTCTCCCGAATAATTCACAAATATCATTAAATACTTCGTTAATAGCTTTTGTTCCATCTACCGTAGAAAGTAGATTTTTTTCTTTGTAAAAATCAATCAGTGGTTGTGTTTGTCTTTCATAGACATCTAATCTCTCTTTTACTGTCCCTAACCGTATCTTCTCTATCATCTTTTCTTTGAACTACTTCGCTTCCGCATACATCACATATTCCTTCAACCTTAGTTGGGTTGAATTTCACGTGGTAACTAGCTCCACATGATCCACAAACTCTTCTTCCTGTCATTCTTTCAAGTATGAATTCCATAGGTACATCAATTAATAAAGCTGTATCTATATTTTCATCTCTTGAATCTAAGAATGTTTCAAGGGCTTCTGCTTGTGCAACAGTTCTTGGAAACCCATCTAAAAGATAACCGTTTTTACAGTCTTCCCAAGTTAATCTATCTTTAACCATGTTAATAGTTACTTCATCAGGAACTAAAAGTCCCTTATCCATATATCCTTTAGCTTCAATTCCTAAAGGGGTTGCTTCAGAAATATTTTTTCTAAAGATATCCCCAGTAGAAATATGTGGTATAGAGTATCTATTACTAATTGATTTTGCCTGTGTTCCTTTTCCAGCCCCTGGAGGACCTAACAATACGATTTTCACCGGCATCATCTCCATTATTAATCTATTTTAAGAATCCATCATAGTGTCTCATCACTAATTGTGAGTCTAATTGTCTAGAAAAATCTAGTGCAACCCCAATTATTATTAATAAAGATGTTCCACCGAACTGAACTCCTGATATATATTTTCCAACTAATATTGGTGTTACTGCTAAAAACGCTGCAAATAACCCTCCAATTATAGATACTTTAGTAAGTAGATTTTCAAAATACTTTTCTGTAGCTTCTCCAGGTCTTATACCAGGAACAAATCCTGCTGACTTATGAAGATTTTCAGCCATTTCATCTGGTTTAAATGTTATTTGAGTATAGAACCATGTAAAGAAAATAGTTAATACTGAATAACAAACCGGATACATCCAAGTACCTGTATTGAAAATACTGTACTTACTGCTAGTAATCCAGCTAGCCCATCCCTTTGAAGGGAAGAAAGCAGCAATTGTTGTTGGGAACATCATTACTGACATTGCAAATATTATAGCAATAACTGCAGATCCTATTATACTTAGTGGTATATGTGTTGATTGGCCTTTCATTACTTTTGAACCAACAGCTTTACCAGCATATTGAATTGGCACTCTTCTTTCTGCTAATGAGAAGAATATTGTAACTGCTAAAAGGGCAATCACTCCAACTAAGAATAATAATATTTCAATTATAGATATCTCTCCTGCTGTCTTTAGGGTATAAACCGAATTAACAGTTGAAGGTATCTGAGATACTATATTTACAAATATTAAGATTGAAACACCATTTCCAAATCCTTTTTGTGTGATTTGGTCACCAAGCCACATACAGAAAGTTGATCCAACTACTAGTGAGAATATTATTACTATTTTTTCAGGTGTTCCTACTCCACTAGTTGCACCTAAATTAGCAATAGTTGAATAAACACCTAAAGCTAATACGCAAGCAATCCCTATAGATACATATCTAGTAATGCTTTGGATCTTCTTTCTTCCTTCTTCACCTTCCTTAGATAATTGTTCTAATGAAGGTATTGCAATTGTTAATAATTGCATTATGATTGAAGCATTGATGTAAGGCGATACACTTAAAGCTAATATACTAGCTTTCGTGAAAGCTCCACCTGATATTAAGTTATAAAAACTTAATAATCCACCGGATTCAGTTAATGTGCTCAAGGCACTAGTGTCAATCCCAGGAACTGGAATATGTATCCCAATCCTGAAAATTGCAACTAGAAAAATCGTCCATAAGAACCTTTTTCTTAATTCCGGAACCTTCCAGGCATTACGTAGGGTTGATAGCATACTAAATCACCTCAACTTTTCCTCCAGCTGCCTCGATCTTTTCAGCCGCTGATTTTGAGAATTTACATCCTTGAACCGTTAGGCTTTTATCTATAGTCCCATTTCCTAATATTTTAACACCATCTAATACTTTACTTATAACTCTTGTTTCAAGTAATAATTCTGGAGTAACAACTGTTCCATTTTCAAAAATGTTTAATCTATCAACATTTATTGAAACATACTTCTTAGCGAAGATATTTGTGAATCCTCTCTTTGGAAGTCTTCTGTATAATGGCATTTGACCACCTTCGAATCCAGGTCTAACTCCACCACCAGATCTAGCGTTTTGTCCTTTTTCACCTTTACCAGCATTTCTTCCTAATCCTGAACCAGTACCTCTACCAACTCTTTTAGGAGCTTTTTTACTACCTGCTGCAGGTTTTAACTCATGAAGTTTCATTCTAAAAACACCTCCTCGTTATATTATACTTCTTCTACTTTTAATAAGTAGTTTACTTTATCGATCATACCTTTTATTTGAGGAGTAAGCTCATGCTCTACTGTCTTTCCGATCTTTTTTAGACCAAGAGCGTTTGCAGTAGCGATATGGTCTTTCTTTCTGCCTATTAAGCTTTTAACTAAAGTAACCTTTATCTTTGCCATTGCGTGATACCTCCTAACCTAATATCTCTTCAACAGTTTTGCCTCTTAACTTAGCTATATCCTCAGCTGTTCTTAAGCTTGCTAAACCATTAATTGTAGCATTTACCATGTTTCTTGGGTTGTTTGAACCTAAAGACTTAGCTCTAACGTCCTTTAACCCTGCTAATTCTAATACAGCTCTTGCTGGTCCACCAGCGATAACTCCTGTACCTTCTTTAGCTGGCATGATTAAAACTTTACCAGTTCCAAATCTACCATATATTTCGTGAGGAACTGTTGTTCCAACTATAGCAACGCTAACCATGTTTTTCTTAGCGTCTTCGATACCTTTTTTGATTGCTTCTGGGATTTCGATTGATTTACCAGTTCCAACACCAACGTGTCCGTTCTCATCACCAACAACTACTAGTGCGCTGAATCTGAAGTTTCTACCACCCTTAACAACCTTAGTAACTCTGTTTATATAAACAACCTTTTCTTTAAGGTCTAGTGTGCTAGGATCGATTCTCATTGCGTTCCCTCCTCGTTCTATTAGAATTTTAAGCCTGCTTCTCTAGCTGCTTCAGCTAAAGCTTGAACTCTTCCGTGATATACGTATCCACCTCTGTCAAATACAACTTCAGTAATACCTTTATCTAAAGCTCTCTTAGCTACAGCTTCACCGATCATTTTAGCTGCTTCTTTGTTTCCACCAGCATTTACTTTTAACTCTTTATCTACAGTAGAAGCTGATACTAATGTTACAGCATTAACATCGTCTATTATTTGAGCATATATATTTTTTTCACTTCTATATACTGAAAGTCTTGGTCTTTCAGGAGTACCAGAAATCTTTTTACGTACTCTAAGGTGACGTTTTGCTCTTAAAGCCTTTTTGTCTGCCTTTTTAAACATATTGGTTCACTCCTTCCTAATTATTTCTTACCAGTTTTTCCTTCTTTACGTCTGATTACTTCACCTTCAAACTTGATTCCCTTACCTTTGTATGGTTCAGGTTTTCTCCATTTTCTGATATCAGCAGCAGCCGCTCCAACTAATTCCTTATCGATACCTGATACAACTACTTTAGTAGCAGCAGGTGTTTCGAAAGTAATTCCTTCGATTGGTTCTATTTCAACTGGATGTGAAAATCCTAAGTTCATTACAAGTTTCTTTCCTTGTAATTGTGCTCTGTAACCAACACCAACTAATTCTAGAGTTTTTGAGTATCCCTTTTCAACTCCAGTAACCATGTTATTGATAAGAGCTCTAGTTAATCCGTGAAGAGCTCTGTGCTCTTTAACATCACTAGGTCTAGTTACAACTACTTGGTTGTCTTCAACTGCAATATTCATGTCTTTGTCCATAGCTTTAACTAATTGACCCTTTGGTCCTTTTACAGTAACAACGTTAGCTTCGTCAACTGTTACAGTAACACCAGCTGGGATAGCTATTGGTAATCTACCTACTCTTGACATAATCGCACCTCCTGTTTTAATTGTATATCTATAATAATCTATATAAAGTTAATTTCTGAATTAATTACTACCATACGTAGCAGATAACTTCTCCGCCTAAGCCCATTTTTCTAGCTTCTCTGTCTACAACTAAACCTTTAGAAGTTGAAACTACAGCAATTCCTAATCCATTAAGAACTCTTGGAACTTCATCCTTCTTGCAGTAAACTCTTAGACCTGGCTTAGATATTCTCTTAATACCAGTTATAACTCTTTCTTTGTTTGCTCCATATTTAAGAGATATTCTCATCATTGGAACTACACCATCGTTGTATTCCTCGATTTCTTTAATGTATCCCTCTTGTAATAATATATTTGCAATAGCCTTCTTTACGTTTGAAGAAGGAACTTCTACTACTTCATGTCTTACAGAATTTGCATTTCTGATACGTGTTAGCAAATCTGCGATAGGATCTGTCATAACCATTTATTTTGCCTCCTTTCAGTCGTTTAAGTTCTTACCAGCTTGCTTTCTTGCAACCAGGGATTTCACCTTTGTAAGCAAGTTCTCTAAAGCATATACGGCAAATACCAAACTTCTTTAATACTGAATGTGGTCTTCCACATAATCTGCATCTTGTATAAGCTCTTGTTTTATATTTAGGAGTCTTGCTCCACTTTTCAATAATAGCTTTACGTGCCACAGTTTTCCCTCCTTATTATTGAGCGAATGGCATACCAAGGAATCTTAATAATTCTCTTGCTTCTTCGTCAGTTTTAGCTGTTGTTACGAAGATTATATCCATCCCTCTAACCTTATCGATCTTATCGTATTCAATTTCTGGGAATATTAATTGTTCTTTAATTCCTAAAGAATAGTTTCCTCTTCCATCGAATGCTCTATCAGAAACTCCTCTGAAATCTCTTACTCTTGGAAGAGCTATTGACATAAGCTTATCAGCGAATTCAAACATCTTAGCTCCTCTTAAAGTAACTTTGCATCCTAATGCCATGTTTTCTCTGATCTTAAAGTTAGCAACTGATTTCTTTGCTCTTGTTAAGATAGGTTTTTGTCCTGAGATTAAAGTTAAATCATTAACCGCAGATTCTAAAATCTTTTGGTTATCTTTAGCTTCTCCAACTCCCATGTTTATAACTATTTTTTCAAGCTTTGGAACTTCCATGACATTTTTGTATCCGAACTTTTCAACCATAGCTTGAACTACTTCGTTTTTATACTTTTCTTGAAGTCTTGGTGTCATTTATAGTGCCTCCTTTCAGAAATTAGAATGTTTCTCCGCACTTCTTACAAACTCTAACCTTAGTACCATCTTCTAAGATTTTGTTGCTAATTCTTGTAGCGTTTTTGCATTTTGTGCAGTATAACATAACTTTTGAGCTGTATATAGCTCCTTCTTTTTCTATTATTCCACCTTGAGCGTTTGCTCTGTTAGGTTTTTGGTGTTTCTTAACTATATTAACTCCTTGTACTAGAACTTTTCCAGTCTTTGGATATACTTTTAAAACTTCACCAGTTTTACCTTGATCTTTACCTGAAATAACTACAACTGTGTCATTCTTTCTAACATGTAACTTCAAATGAGCCACCTCCTTATTATAGAACTTCAGGTGCTAATGATAATATTTTGTTAAATTCTCTATCTCTTAGCTCCCTAGCAACTGGCCCGAAGATACGAGTTCCTCTTGGTTGCTTATCATCTTTTATTATTACTGCTGCGTTTTCATCAAATTTGATGTATGAACCGTCAGCTCTTCTTAATCCTCTTACAGATCTAACTATAACAGCTTTAACTACGTCACCTTTTTTAACAACTCCGCCTGGTGTTGCCTTTTTAACGCTAGCTACTATTACATCTCCAATGTTACCGAACTTTCTCTTTGATCCGCCTAATACTCTGATACACATGATTTCTTTAGCACCTGAGTTATCAGCTACGTTTAGTAAGGTTTGTTGTTGTATCATTGAATTACCCTCCTTTCAGTTTTAAAGCCTATTTAGCTCTTTCAACTATTTCAACAAGTCTCCATCTCTTATCTTTAGATAATGGTCTAGTTTCCATTATTACAACTCTATCATTCATTTTAGCTTCATTATTTTCATCATGAGCTTTGAATTTAGTAGTAGTATTCATAGTTTTTCCGTATAATGGATGTCTAACCTTAGTTTCAACAGCAACTACGATAGTCTTATCCATTTTATCAGAAACAACTCTACCTAATCTTTTCTTTCTTAGTCCTCTTTCCATTAGGGGCTACCTCCTTCCAGATTTACTGTTCAAATGCCCTGATCTCTTCTTCTCTTATGATGGTTTTGATTTGGGCTATAGATTTTTTAACTTCTCTTATTCTCATAGGATTTTCTAATTGTCCAGTAGCTAATTGGAATCTTAAGTTGAATAATTCAGCTTTAAGGTCATTTAACTTAACTTTTAAATCTTGAGAATTGCTTGTTCTTAACTCTTTTAGGTCTCTAGCCTTCATTATTCTTCACCACCCATTTCCTCAAAATCTCTTCTTGTAACGAATTTACACTTTACAGGAAGCTTGTGTGATGCAAGTCTCATTGCTTCTCTTGCAACTTCTTCATTAACTCCAGATAATTCGAATAATACTCTACCTGGTTTAACTACTGCTACCCAATATTCTGGTGAACCTTTACCTGAACCCATTCTTGTTTCAGCTGGTTTCTCAGTTACTGGCTTATCTGGGAAAATCTTTATCCAAAGTTTTCCACCTCTTCTAATGTATCTGTTTATAGCAATTCTGGCAGATTCTATTTGATTACTAGTGATCCATCCACAAGTTTGTGCTTGAATACCATAATCTCCGTATGCAAGGAAGTTACCTCTAGTAGCTTTCCCTTTCATTCTACCACGTTGTACCTTACGATGCTTAACTCTTTTAGGCATTAACATAGTCTAATTCCTCCTTTCTTATGCTTCAACTTCTTCCTTCTTTTCAACTTTTTTTGTAGGAAGAACTTCTCCATTATAAACCCATACTTTAACACCTATCTTACCGTATGTTGTATTTGCTTCAGCAAATCCATAGTCGATATCAGCTCTTAAAGTTTGTAGTGGGATTGTTCCTTCATGATATTGTTCAGTTCTAGCCATTTCAGCTCCACCTAATCTACCTGAACAAGCTGTTTTAACACCTCTAGCTCCTAATTTCATAGCTCTTTGGATGCTTTGTTTCATAGCTCTTCTGAAAGATACTCTTTTTTCTAATTGTGCAGCTATGTTTTCAGCAACTAATTGTGCATTAGCTTCTGCATTCTTAACTTCAACAATGTTAATTAAGATGTTCTTTCCATCAACTATTTTAGCTAATTTAGCTTTTAAAGCTTCAATTCCAGCTCCGCCTTTACCAATTACTACACCTGGTTTAGCAGTGTGGATGTTTAATTTAATTCTCTTAGCTGATCTTTCGATTTCAATCTTAGCGATACCAGCTGAGAAAAGTTCTTTCTTTACGAATTCTCTTATTTTGTTATCTTCAACTAAGTTGTCAGCAAATGTCTTCTTATCAGCATACCATTTTGCATCCCAACCTTTGATAACTCCTACTCTAAGTCCGTGAGGATTTACTTTTTGACCCACTTGTTTTCCCTCCTTCTTCTAATTATGCTCTTTCTTTAACTACTACCGTAATATGACTTGTTCTCTTGTTGATTCTGAACGCTTTACCGTGATCCATTGGTCTGAATCTCTTTAAAGTTGGACCAGCACCTACAAATGTTTCTGCAACATATAGGTTTTCAACGTTTAAGTCATGATTGTTTTCTGCATTAGCAACTGCTGATTTTAAAACTTTGTTTATTACTACTGCAGCTTCTTTTGGAGTATATTGTAATATCGCAAAAGCTTCGTTAACGTTTTTTCCTCTTATTAAATCAAGAACTACTCCTACTTTCATTGGAGACATTCTCACATATTTAGCTATAGCTCTAGCTTCCATTGATGTTCCTCCTTTCAAAGATTACTTTCTCTTTCTTGATGCTTTTTCGTCGTAATCGTGTCCTCTGTATGTTCTAGTTAAAGCAAACTCACCTAACTTGTGTCCAACCATATCTTCACTTATATAAACTGGAACGTGCTTTCTACCGTCGTGTACAGCTATTGTATGACCGATCATTTGTGGGAAAATTGTTGAACTTCTTGACCAAGTCTTAACAACTTTATTTTCACCATTAGCATTCATTTCTTCTATCTTCTTTAAAAGACTTTCTTTAACGAAAGGTCCCTTCTTTATTGATCTACTCATTATAATTGGCCTCCCTTCATAATTTGTGGCTAGTAAGCTTGAAGAGAATTTATCTTCTCTTCAAATTACTTACTATTTCTTCTCTTTATTATGAATCTATCAGAATATTTCTTATTCTTTCTAGTCTTGTATCCAAGTGCTGGTTTACCCCATGGAGTAACTGGACTTGGTCTACCGATTGGTGATCTACCTTCACCACCACCATGAGGGTGATCGCAAGGGTTCATTACAGAACCTCTAACTGTAGGTCTCCATCCCATATGTCTCTTTCTACCAGCTTTACCAATATTGATGATATCGTTAGTAGTGTTAGAAACTGTACCGATTGTAGCTCTACATTCGATTCTTACATATCTCATTTCACCTGATGGTAATCTTAATGTTGCATAGTTACCTTCTTTAGCCATTAATTGAGCTGAAGTACCTGCAGATCTTACCATTTGACCACCTTTTCCAGCTTGTAATTCAATGTTGTGAACTACTGTACCAACTGGCATGTTCTTTAATGGTAATGCATTACCTGGTTTGATATCTGCTTCTGGTCCAGAAACAACTACATCTCCAACTTTTAATCCTACTGGAGCAAGTATGTATCTCTTTTCCCCATCTGCATAAACAACTAACGCAATGTAAGCTGTTCTGTTTGGATCGTATTCTATAGTAGCAACTTTTGCTGGAATACCATCCTTATTTCTCTTGAAATCTATTAATCTATATTTCTGTCTGTTTCCACCACCATGATGTCTAACAGTGATCTTACCCTGGTTGTTACGGCCAGCAGTCTTACTCTTCTTAGCGAGTAATGATTTCTCAGGAGTTGTCTTTGTGATTTCTGAGAAATCTGATCCAGTCATGTTTCTTCTGGAAGGTGTATATGGGTTATAAGTTCTAATTCCCATTATATTCTCTCCTTTCGAGCTTGTGTAATATTGTTTTCTACACTATTAAATGTTGCTAAATCTTAAAGTCCTTCAAAGATTTCGATATCTTTGCTATCAGCTGTTAACTGAACAATTGCCTTCTTAGTCTTAGCAGTTGTACCAACTGTTCTTCCTCTTCTCTTCTTCTTGCCAACGCTGTTCATTGTGTTAACGCTGGCAACCTTTGTTCCTTCGAACATCTTTTCAACAGCTTCTTTAATCATAGTCTTGTTAGCATCTGTATGAACTAAGAATGTATACTTCTTGTCTGCCATATCAGCCATAGACTTTTCTGTTATAACTGGTTTGAG
>ENA-OPXQ01000580-OPXQ01000580.1-human-gut-metagenome-genome-assembly--contig:-NODE-580-length-23161-cov-2.587466_pt1 | contig 23161 bp, 16 predicted proteins | sample MGYA00241769_ERZ502042 | MGnify/ENA primary metagenome ERZ502042 (study PRJEB25962, sample SAMEA2041934) | human gut metagenome | biome: human gut; feature: human-associated habitat; material: faeces...
GGCTGGATGGTGTAATTGGGTAAATAGCTGCAACATCAGTAAACGCATAAGCTACATGAGCTGCGGCTGTATTACCGTCCATTGACTGTTTTGCTCTGGACATTACTTATTCCTCCTTATTTTTGAAAAAATAAATGTGATACTGCATCACCCCATACTCCTGTGTGAAAAGCACAAAATGATACAATTTATCGACTTGAGTCATATTTTAGCATAGAATTCACCAAAAGAAAAGGTCTTTGACTGTACAAAAACAAGTGCAATCTCACATATATTTTCTTTCAAATTCTTCCAGTGGAATCGGTCTGTCAAATAAATATCCCTGTCCGTACAAAAATCCACAGCCACGCAAAAACTGAAGCTGCTCTTCCGTTTCAATCCCTTCAAATATCACTTCTTCTTTTGCAGAGTGGATAAAGTTTCCCATCTGTGAAACAAAATTCCGCTGTTCTTTTAAATTAATGCGGTCGGTAAAACTTTTATCGATTTTCACCACATCCGCCGGTATCTCAAGCAGCACGCCAAGCGAGGAGTATCCTGTTCCAAAATCATCGATCGCAATGCGGAAACCGAATTTTTCAAGTTCTGAAAGCACCCTTTTTAACTCATCTACATTTTCTACCACAACGCTCTCCGTAACTTCCACCTCAATATACTTCGGATCGATTCCATAATGATCCGCCATGCGTTTTAAGCGTCCGGCAAAATTTTTTCCACCGCTTTCAAAGTTGCGTCTCGAAAAATTGGTAGATATCGTAAACAGTTCTTTTCCTGCCTTTTTCCATCTTTTCATCGCACGCAGAAGCTGCTCATAAATGTAAAAATCAAGATCCACCACATATCCGATGTTCTCGAGCGGAGGTACAAATCTTCCCGGCATGATCATCTCACCGGTCTTTGTACGCCATCTTGCTAATGCTTCTGCCCCATATATTTTACGTTCTTCCAGATTAAATTTCGGCTGCAGATAAACTTCAAGTTCCCCTTGCTGCATGGCACCATAAAAACGTCCTGTAATCTGGATCGCATCATCGCGTTTCGCTCGCATTTCTTCCTTATATACACAGATTCCGGAGCCACCCTGTTCTTTTACCAGTTTACGCGCCAGATTTGCGCTCTCCAATATCGTATCAAATTTTTCATTCAGATTTTCAATATGACAAATTCCTACCGAAAGTCTCAGCGTGCCGGACGGATAGCGTTTCTTTAATTTTTCCTCGTAATGTTCTGTGCTCCATGCAACGAGTTTTTCTATTTCACTCTGATCTTTTCCTTTTAAAAGGAGGATAAAATAGTCAGAATACATCCGGCATGCCAAAAGCACTCTTTCATTTGTCTGTATACCCCCAGCAAAATCTTTTAAGATGGCATCTCCGGTCTGTTGTCCGTAGTTTTCATTTACATATGAAAACTTATCAATATCTATATGGACGAGAGCATAGTGTTCCTGCCCCTGTTTTGCTTCTGCTAAAATATTTTTCAGTCTATATTTAAACGCCTCTAAATTGTACAGTCCGGTAAGCTGGTCACGATCCTGCAGATGACGGATTTCTTTCTGATCATCCCTTAACTTATTGCGCAGTGATACAAAAACGGATGTTACTCTGGCAAGTTCACAAAACGTTGTTCTGTCCGCACTCTCAAAATAATTCTGTCTGTTTTGCACACCAAAATACAATCCTCCTGTCTTGCTGCCGGAATATTCAAATTTTGCTACTGCAATCTGCGTGATACGGTTTTCTCCTGTATTCCAGTTTTCAAACGACAATCTTTTATAGTGTGTTTCATCCGTATCATTCAGTATGACAAAATCTCCGCTGCCCGCTTCCACAACTTCGGTACGAATCGGCTTTATAACATTTTTTTCATAAATCTGTCCAAATGTACTCCAGTAATTGGTCAGCGTCATCTGCGGAATTTGTTCATCATATTCAAAAACTGCCACCATATCCAGATGATACCGCCTGCCGATTCTTTTAAGCAGCACATTCAGGGAACCATTCATATCTCTCGCATGAGATAAAAGCAGAAATGCCGTATTTAAAAATTCTTTGTCCATCCCCTGCTTTTTTTCATAATCCACATCTTTCCCACAGGTATCAATATTGCGTTTCGTATGAACCGTCTTATTTTTCCCCGCAAATGCATAATTGCTTTTTCCACTCCGCTTGATTGCGTACATTGCACGGTCTGCCTGATCGAACAGCTCTGTATAACAATTTCCATCCTGCCCGGACACCGCAAGTCCCACACTCATCGTCACATGTATGACCGCATCATCCCCGACCAGTTTCTTTTCTCCATGTCTGCAGAGTTCTTTTGCCTTTTGTTCCGCCTGTTTTAAAGTCGTATTATCCATCAGTACCAGAAATTCATCCCCGCCGACTCTTCCCACCAGTTTATGATCCGGAAACTGTTCTTCCAAAGCCGATGCAATATCTGAAATCACCGTATCCCCCACTGTATGTCCGAACGTATCGTTAATACTTTTAAAATTATCGATATCGATCAGAAACAATACATGTGTTCCTTCCGGATACTCCTTCAGTATTCTCTCCGCTTCCTCACCGGTCGCAACTTTGTTGTAAAGATGCGTCAGCGGATCTCTGCGCATCTCTTCGGAAAGCTGCTCCTGTATCTTTCTGTCTGAGCTGATATCATAACTTCTTCCAATAATCTTTAAAATTTTTCCGTTTGTGCCCCGGATACTCCGGTACACGGTCCGGTACCAGCAATATTGTGGTATTCCTCCTCCAAGGGCTGTATTCATCCGGTAGTCAAATGAACCTGACATCTCCCTTTCGGATGCATTCTGAATCACTTCCCGGTATAACGTCTGTTCATCTTTATGGATAAAAGCAAGCCACTTTTCAATTTCCATATAATCCTGATCATCTTTTTGCAGACGTCCATTGATATGGTATTTGTGCGGAATCCGGAATCTTTTTCCTTTCACATCGTACTCAAAAGGTACATCATCCGTCACTTCCTCTAACATGGAATACTGTTCATTTAATAAAAGCAGCTCATCTTCCAGTTCTTTCCTGTCATTGGTATTCTTACAGATCAAAAGGTAATACGGCACGGCATCCTTATAATAATAGATACTGCACCAGAATTTTACCCAGCAGATCTGCCCCTGCCCTGAAATAATTCTTACCTCGATCTCTTCCGCCCTTTTCTGTTCCCGGCATTTTTCAATCATGTCTTCAAAGGCACCTGCATCCTGCAGATAAACACAGTCGTAAAAGTCACGGCTTCTCTCCGGTTCCGCCTGTTCCCCATGTCCTATCGCCTTCATAAACTCCGCATTTGCGATATCGATCTGCAATGAATTTCCACCTTTTAATACTGCAACCCCCATCGGAAACTCATAGATCAGTCCCTTTCTATTTTCCTTCTCCATTTTTTCTCCATTCGCGTATGTAAAAACCTGTTTTCAAGCATGTTGACTCTCTTGCGTTCATTATATATCATCCTTCTTCCAAAATCCATGTAATTTCCAAAACTTTGTGTTTTCCCATGAAAATAGGAAGTTTCGGTTGCAATCTCCCCACTTTTCTAGTATGATACGAATTGGTGCAATTACGGTATAATGGCGGTTTGCAACAGCATCCGCACAATCAATATTAACAAATCAGGAGAATAACAACTATGATCAGTGCAAATAACGTTACGCTTCGGATTGGCAAAAAAGCCCTGTTCGAGGACGTCAATATTAAGTTTACTGAGGGAAACTGTTACGGTCTTATCGGTGCAAACGGTGCCGGAAAGTCCACCTTTTTAAAAATTTTATCCGGTCAGTTAGAACCAACCGGAGGTGACGTTACGATCACACCCGGCCAGCGTCTTTCTTTCCTGCAGCAGGATCACTTCAAATATGATGAATATACGGTTCTCGATACTGTCATCATGGGTAACAAACGCCTCTATGACATCATGAAAGAAAAAGATGCCATTTACATGAAAGAAGACTTTACGGATGAGGATGGTATCCGTGCGAGTGAACTTGAAGCAGAGTTTGCCGATATGGACGGATGGAATGCAGAATCTGACGCTGCAACACTTCTCAACGGTCTTGGTATTCCGACCGAAGAACATTATACACAGATGGGCGATATGCCTGGTCCTTTAAAAGTCAAGGTCTTACTCGCACAGGCATTGTTCGGTAATCCGGATATCCTTCTTTTAGATGAGCCGACCAACCACTTAGATCTCGATGCGATCAACTGGTTAGAGGAGTTTTTGATCAACTTCGAAAATACAGTCATCGTGGTATCCCATGACCGTTATTTCTTAAACAAAGTCTGCACCAATATTGCAGATATTGATTACGGCAAGATCCAGCTGTATGCAGGTAACTACGATTTCTGGTATGAGTCCAGCCAGCTTCTTGTAAAACAGATGAAAGAAGCCAACAAGAAGAAAGAAGAAAAAATCAAAGAGTTACAGGACTTTATCTCCCGTTTCTCTGCAAACGCTTCCAAATCCAAACAGGCTACTTCCAGAAAACGTGCTTTAGAGAAGATCCAGTTAGATGAGATCCGTCCTTCCAGCCGTAAATATCCATACATCGATTTCCGTCCGAACCGTGAGATCGGAAACGACGTTCTGCAGGTAGAGGGACTGACCAAAACCGTAGACGGCGTGAAAATCCTGGATAACTTAAGCTTCACCCTCGGAAGAGAAGATAAAGTTGCTTTCGTCGGAAGCAACGAGCAGGCGATCACCATGCTGTTCAAGATTCTGACCGGAGAAGAAGAGCCGGATTCCGGTTACTACAAATGGGGCGTAACCACTACACAGGCTTACTTCCCGAAGGACAACACCGCAGAATTCGACTGCGACCTGACTATCGCAGACTGGCTGACCCAGTATTCCGAGATCAAGGACGTAACGTATGTCCGCGGATTCCTCGGAAGAATGCTCTTCTCAGGCGAGGACGGTGTGAAGAAGCTGAAAGTTCTTTCAGGAGGAGAAAAAGTACGCTGCCTTCTTTCTAAGATGATGATTTCAGGAGCAAACGTTCTTCTTCTTGATGAGCCGACAAACCATCTTGACATGGAATCGATCACAGCTCTTAATAATGGACTGATCAAATTCCCGGGAGTTTTACTTTTTACGTCTCGGGATCATCAGATCGTACAGACGACTGCAAACCGTATTATGGAAATCGTTCCGGGTGGACAACTGATCGACAAGATTACGACATATGACGAGTATCTTGAAAGTGACGAGATGGCAAGAAAGAGACAGACATATACTGTTTCGACTGAGGAAGATGATTAAAGGTTGATTAAATTTGAAATATCCTCTTTCTTTTTGGAAATAATTCTGTTATAATGTAAAAGCTGTGTATGGAAATCATGCACAGCTCTTCATGGAGACGTATCGAAGTGGTCATAACGGGGCGCACTCGAAATGCGTTAGCCCTCCGGGGCACGAGGGTTCGAATCCCTCCGTCTCCGCTCTTCCAAAAGGAAACACAATTTGCTTTATATTCGTGTTTCCTTTTTCTTTTGACACTTTTTCGTTATTTCTCATAATTTTGCTTCTAAAGTACTATATTTTTTCGTAATTTATGTCTACCATTTTTTGTCAAAAAATAGTAAAATAAGTGTAATTAACCTATAGGAAAGGGAGCTTGATATCCATGAAAAGCAAAAGCGTAAAAAATTCACTGACACTAATGTGTCTTATGATTGTTCTTGTATCTGTCATAGTCATTGGCGGTATTTCAATTTCAAATATCAGCACTATGACTTCCACGGCAAACAAGAATTATGAAAATGCCAGGTTAGATGGGTACAATACTGAGATCAAAAGTCAGGTACAGTCTGTCATCGCTATTTTACAGGCAGAATACGACAAATCCCAAAACGGTGATCTGACTGAAGACGAAGCAAAAAAAGAAGCAGCAGAGATCGTCCGCAACATGCGTTACAGGGATGATGGAAGCGGCTATTTCTGGATCGATGATACCGACTACAACCTCATTATGCATCCGATCTTAACCGATCAGGAAGGTAATAACCGTTACGATCTGACAGATCAGAATGGCGTCAAGATCATTCAGGAGATCATGAAAGTCTCGACCGGTTCTGACGGCGGCGGCTTCAATGAATTTTATTTTACGAAAGCCGACGGTGTTACCGTAGCACCAAAGATCGCGTACTCTCAAATCTTTACCCCATGGAACTGGGTTGTTTCCACCGGTAACTATGTAGATGATATGGAAGCGGAAATGAATAGTTCCAAAAACGAAGTTCAGGCGAAATACCATACTATGATCACAGTCATAATTATAATTGATCTGATTTTTACAGTTATCGTATTCATTGCTTCCCGTATTTTCGGTAATACGATCTGCAAACCTTTGATCGAGATTCAGAATTTTGCAAACAGGATGTCGACCGGAGACCTGACTACCGGAGTCAATGTTTCAAGTAACAATGAACTTGGAAAAACAGCCGGTGCACTTGATCTTGCACAGCAGGAGGTTGTCGGACTTATCTCCAACATTGATGGAGTTTCCTCTCATTTACAGTCCGCCGTTTCGGATTTCAAAAAGAATTTTGACAGCATGAACGAATCTATCCAGAACGTTTCGACTGCAATCAATGAAATTGCCCAAAACAGTAACTCTCAGGCAGCATCAACTTCAAGTGCCTCTGAAAATATTGCTGAGATTGCCGATGGCATCGCAGATACTTCCTCAGAAATGGAATCCCTTGATCAGAATGCACAGCTGATGCAGGATCGTTCCAATAAGTCCATGGAAACTTTACACAGACTGATTGATGTCAATTCTACAACCAAGACTGATATTGATTCTATGTATAACCAGACTGCCCAGACAAATGATTCCGTCAACAAGATCAGTCAGGCAGCTACCCTGATCAGCGAAATTGCATCCCAGACCAACCTGCTTTCCTTAAATGCTTCCATTGAGGCAGCAAGAGCCGGTGAAGCCGGACGTGGATTCGCGGTTGTTGCAGAAGAAATCGGTGGACTTGCCACCCAGTCTGCGCAGACGGTCAGTGAGATCAACAATATCATCAGTGAATTAAGCCAGAACTCCGAAAAATCTATGGAGCTGATGAAGAAAATGAGTGAGGCATCTGACGAGCAGGTTGCAGCGCTTGAAAGCACACAGCAGATGTTTGAGGATTTAAAGGGTGCACTTGATTCCTGTATGGCTTCCATCCAGACCAGTACCGGAAAAATCCAGAATGTCAACTCACAGCGTGAACTTGTCACAGAGAGTATTGATACTCTGACACAGCTTGCAACCGACAATGCATCTTCCACAGAAGAGACTTCTGCTATGGCAACGGAACTCGATGCCGTTGTCCGTAAATCTTCGGATCTGGTATCTGCTTTAGCAGATGATATTGAAAAACTTTCTGCAGATATGAAACAATTTAAGCTGTAAATCATATGAACGATATACAAATTAATATTTGCTCAAAAAAACCGTGCGGTAATTTTAATCCGCACGGTTTTTATAACTAAAAAGCAGAACTGCACCCGTGCAGCCCCAGCAGTAAAACGAGTGGAGCAGGCTCAATGCCGCTTCCTCTTAAGCAAAACATTTTTTGATCTGTTCTGTGATCTCACCGTCTATCCATCCCTTTTGCACCATATTTTCCAATATCTCACATGCTGCCTCGTGCGTCATTCCGGATTTATACGGTCTGCTCTCCGTCAGTGCCTGATAGATATCAATGCACGCCATGATACGTTCCTGCCTGTTTAGCTCGTCGGCAGTTTTACCGAACGGATACCCGGTGCCATCGAGTTTTTCATGGTGGAGCGCCGCCCAGTCACGGATATCTTCCATTCCTTCTGCCTGTGATAAGATCAGATATGTGTATCCCGCATGATTTTTCATTTTAGAAAACTCCTCGTCCGTCAGGCGTCCCGGTTTTTCTAAGATATCATTTCCGATTGCTACTTTCCCGATATCGTGCAGTGCGCCTGCCAGGTACATTTTCAGCACCGTCTCCTCGTCATCACCGAGATATCTGGATAATCTGGCTGCATTTTCCGCAACACCGAGTGAATGGCGGCTTGTAAATTCGGATTTATAGTCGATGATCTTTGCAAACAGATTGGCAAAATTTTTGCACATTTCATCGCTTAAATCCCGCTTTTTTCTCGGAACAATATTCCACAGCCGTTCTTCTAAATCTGCATCTCCAAGACTCAAAAAATGTTCTTGCCCAAACACTTCCAAAAAAGTATCTACGCATGCAGTATCAAATTTTGTCCCTTTATTTTTCAAAAGATAATCTTTCGCGCGCTGCCACACGGCATCATCAAATACCGGCGTCCGGCAGAACGCATCTAAAATATCACACAGATGAATGATCCTTGCAAAAAGAGGGATCTCTTCCCACGTTTTTCCAAATGGTCCGCTTCCATCAGCATTTTCATGGTGATATAAAATCACATTTTTCACATCCGTCAGAAACGGGTACATTTTTAAGTTTTCCTCCCCGTAAATGCAGTGGATGCCAAGCTGCTTTGACGTTATATTTTCCGTATTATTTTTTGTAAGATCATTGTGAAATTCCTCATAAATATACTGCGTCAGAGCATTGTCGTGCAGCAGCGAACACGCCGCGAGATCCTGCAGGGCATCTCCTGTAATTCCCATTTTTTGTGCTGTGCATACGCTCATATATGCAACTCTTTTTCCATGTTTTGTCGCAACATGGGTCAGTTCCGCTTCGACACAGTCGAGTGCATAAGAGCATGCACCAAGCAGACCAATAATATCTAATTCCATTTCCCATTCACTTTCTTTTTTATTTTTTTCTATCTTAGCACACCAAAATCACTTTTGATACCACAAAATTGCTTTTCATTTCACAAAATTATTTCTGCGGGTGAACACCGCTTTTTTCCAACAGTTCGGTCACTTCGTTTTTTCCACCGTGCTCTGACAGCATGAACGGCTCATTTTCCAGATTTTCAATTTCAATCTTTTCTTTTACGCAAAGTGGATGTGCCTCAGGCAGCACAACCATGTATTCATCCATTTTTGACATATCACTTTAGCAGCTTCTGCCACACACTCTCACTGTGACCGGCATCTTTCTCATACAAATTGATATACTCTCCCGCCGTGCTGTGATCCTTAAATGCCGGGTACAAAAAACCTCTCTCCGGCACGCCCGGCTCATACTCGCCCTCTAACGGACTGACCGCACAGATCAGATATTCGTACACTTCCTCTGAGCTCTCCTGCCATGCCTTATCGGTCCCTTTGACCGGGACATCGTATCTCCCGTGGAACAAAAAACACGCATATGGGCATCCCGGCTGATATTTCTCTCCAAGCAGCTCATAGAAAAGATCCGGGAATGCATCGTCTTTCAGACCTGTCTCCCTGATCCCGTCAAAGAGCTGCCAGATACTGCCCGGCTTTCTTTTTTCTTCCGGGATCCGGTATTCTCTTAACTGTTCATTTGTTTTTGAGATCAGCACCGTCTTGGCAAGTTCTAAGTTTTTGGCTCTTTCGGATGCAGACAGTTTTAAGAAATGCGTATTGAATGTTCCATCCACATATCCCTCTTCGTCAAAATATGCGCCTGCGATCCGGTCTATGGATGCCCGTGCGGGAGTCATGCGCCTGGTCAGTTCTAACATGTCGTCGCGATTTATCATTTTGGTCCTTTCATTCCCGTAATTTATTCCATTAAATTTACACTATTTTTACACTATTTTTCACTATTCTTTCACTATTTTTTCTTAATTACTTTCCTTTTTTACACCAGCCCCTGAATCAGGATAAACAGGATCAGCAGCGGCAGTATAAACTGGAAATACGGCTTTAACTTTTTCGAGATTTTAAGTCCATCTCCCGTATTTGCCTCGTCAATATATTTATCAAATCCCCAACCCCACTTTGTTACGCTAAACAGCAGATAGATCAGTGAACCGACCGGAAGAAGCAGGTTGCTGACGATAAAATCCTCACTGTCGAGCACATCACGGCCGCCTATCAGATGCAGGCTGCTCCACACATTGTAACCCAGTACACATGGAAGACTTGCGAACAGGATGATCACTCCATTGATAAATGCAGCTTTATTTCTGTTCCAGTGAAACATATCCATACAAAATGACATAATGTTTTCAAACACTGCCATGACCGTCGAAAAACTTGCAAAGGTCATGAAAAGGAAAAACAGACATCCCCAGATCCGCCCACCAGCCATATTGACAAACACATTTGGCAGCGTGATAAAGATCAGGCTCGGTCCGGCATCCACTTCCACTCCATAGCTGAAACATGCCGGGAAAATGATCAGTCCAGACATGATCGCCACAAAGGTGTCAAGACCGCAAATTCTTGCGCCCTCACCGGCAAGCGAGTGATCTTTGCCCATATAACTTCCGAAGATCTCCATTGCGGCAACGCCAAGACTCAGTGTGAAAAATGCCTGATTCATGGCTTCCGTTATCACATTTTTAAGCCCTGTCTCTGCAACCGTGTCCAGATTCGGGACAAGATAAAACTTCACGCCTTCTGCTGCACCCTGCAGTGTAATACTGTGCACCGCAAGAACAACAATCAGAATCAGCAGCGCACTCATCATGATCTTGCTTATTTTTTCCAGTCCGTTCTGCAGTCCCCTGCTGCACACAAAAAATCCCAGTATCACGGTAAGTATCATCCAGAACGCCATCTGTCCCGGATCTGCGAGCAGATTAGAAAATACTGCCGCAGTATCGTCCGCAGTCATGCCGGTCTGGAATTCGCCTTTTAAAAATTTAAAGAAATACGATACCATCCAGCCTGATACGGTCGTGTAATACATCATCAGCATATAGCAGCCAAACATTGCGATCCAGCCGTGAATATGCCACTTGCTGCCTTCTTTTTCGAGTGCTTTATAACCTAACACGGCGCTTTTTCTGCTGGCGCGCCCCACGGCAAATTCCATGGTGAGCACCGGAAGTCCCATTGCTATTAAAAATATCAGGTAGAACAGGACGAAGATGCCGCCGCCGTTTTGTCCAGCCACATAGGGGAATCGCCAGACGTTTCCGATTCCGATGGCGCAGCCGGCGCTTACGAGTAGAAAGCCCAGGCGGGATTTGAAGGATTCTCTTTTCATTTTTATTTTGCTCCGTTTCTTTTTTTTACTTAGTGGATTCAAATTCTTTTAGGGCGGTAAGTGCCTGACCACCAAGCAGATACAATATTCCGGTGTTGAAGATAGTCATCAGACCGATTCCGACGTCGCCGAGATCCCATACGAAAGTGTAGGCAGCGATTCCGCCGATGAACAGCATAACCAGTGCAAGGATTTTGTACAAGGTCTGAAAGATCCATTTATCTCCAAATAAATAGGCGACGTTACTTCTGGCATAGAAGAGGATGCCTAAGAATGTGGAGAAACTGAATAAAAACAGTGTCACTGCGATGAATATGACGCCAAATTCGCCCAGGTGATAGCGCATTGCGGACTGGAGAAGATCCATGCCTTCTTTTCCTGCTACGATATTTTCCGGTGCAGTGAGCATGATCATAGCAGTGCAACTGCAGATCACAATGGTGTCGACAAATACGCCAAGTGCCTGTGTCAGTCCGGCGCTGACCGGTGTCTCACATTCGGCTGCTGCGGCTGCACAAGGAGCAGAGCCGGAACCGGCTTCGTTTGAAAACAGTCCACGCTTGATGCCGTTCATAAGGACAGCGCCGAAGCCGCCGGAAACTGCCTGTCTTAGCCCAAACGCCTCCTCAAAAATCCGACCAAAAACCGCCGGGATGCTTCCAATATTTTTCAGGATAATAAATATCGTGATTGCAAAATAGCAGACCGCCATAACCGGTACGACCACGTCAAGCACTTTTACCGTCGCATTTTTCCGAAGGACGATCACCGCTGCGATCGCAACCAGTACGATCGTTGTGTAAAGTGGCGGGATGCCAAATGCATTTTCAAAGGAAGATACCACGGAATTGCTGATGACCTGGCTGATGCCACACCAGCAGATTAGTCCTGAAATTGCAAAAAGTACCGCGATCAGCACATGCTTTTTCTTCTTTTTCAATTTTTCTTCACAGAAATGATGGATATAATATGCGGGACCTCCGCGATATCCGCCATACAAAGGATCTTTTTCCTTGTGTAACTGTGCGAGCGTCCCCTCCACAAATGCGGTCGAGGAACCGATCAGCGCAGTCACCCACATCCAGAACACAGCACCGGCACCGCCTGCCGAGATTGCCGCCACAACGCCTACCAGATTTCCCATGCCGACTCTGGTAGCCGTCGAGACGATCAGCGTCTGAAATGTGGAAAGACTGTCCTTTGTTTCCTTTTTTGCCATAAGTGCTTTTATCATATCCGGGAAAAGCCTGACCGGCAAAAATCTTGTGCGGATCGTAAAATAGATTCCTGTCGGAATCAGAAGAATTACAAGTAAAGAAATCCCTATGCTGCTTTCCTGCGGCAAAGGGATCGTAATCAGATCTCCCCATAAAAATGCGTAGATCTTTTCAATGACCGAGACTATCATAGTATATACCTTTTCCATCCTTAGTTTGTACTTTCTCTATCATACTATAGATTGTCTCTTTCATGCAATAAACAAGTGATAATTTAATGTAATATAGTTGAAATATTTTTATTCTGTTACATTTTCAGTTTCCGGAATTTTAAATTTCTGGATCATTCCCTGCAGACTCTCTGCCTCACTGCTCATCTCCTGACTGGCAGCCGCACACTCCTCAGATGTTGCAGAATTTGTCTGCACAACGTCATTGATCTGCTCAATTCCCTCATTGATCTGCTGGATTTCTGTTGTCTGTGTCTCTAATGTATCCGCAATATGTGTAACGTCTTCCGTAATCAGCTTGGAGTTCTCTGCTACCTCCTCCAGCTGTGCCGCAGTCTCTTCCGCGATTATCATACCTTTTTCTACCGCATTCACAGATGTTTCAATCAGTGATGCTGATTCTTTTGCCGCCTGGGCACTCTGTTCAGCTAATAAATTTACCTGATTCGCTACAACTGCAAATCCTTTTCCTGCCTCTCCTGCCCTTGCTGCCTCAATGCTCGCATTTAATGCTAGCAGATTAGTCTGATCGGTGATCTCGATAATATTGGCTGTAAGTTGTGCTATCTTCTGCACTGCGTTGGACTGCTCGATCTTCTCATCCAATGTCCGTGCCATTTCGGCTGTCTGCTCCGCAACCTCCTGCTGTTTATTTAAGGCTTCTGTGCGGACACTGGCTGCCCGCCCGTTCATTTCACCGGAAGAATCTTTCCCATGTTCTGCACGTGCTGCCATGTTTTCAATGGATGTATAAACTTGTCCCACTGAGGTGCTGATCTGCTCCAGTGAAGCGTTTGTCTCCTCCATTGCCGCACTCATTTCCTCCATAGTTGCGGAAACGTCAGTGATATTCACCTCAGCTGCTGCAAGGTTTTGTGCGATCTTTTGTGACGAACCATTTAAATGTTCTGAATTGTCGGAGATCTTCAACATGATTCCCCGTATGTATTCCAATAAAGCATTGACATTCCCTGCAATGAGTTCCATCTCATCTCCACTGTGGATGTCCAGCTTCTGTGTCAGATCTCCCTCATTATGCACGATCTCATAAATCTTGTCGTCCACTTTCTGAAGCCCTCTCGTGATCGTTGAAATAATGATACTGAGAGCCGCTACTGCAAGAACAATGCAGACCACACCGATCTTGATCACTCCCACAAGTGATGCCTCAAGCCGGGCAGTAATATCAGATGCATCATAATCGCACCCCAGAACTGCCACCACTTTTCCTGCGCTGTTTGTGATCGGCTTGTAGACTGTGATCAGGTCTCCATCCTCCGTCTCATCAATATAATCCTGCACATATTCCTGTCCCTCAAATACAGATTTTAACTCCTCATAAGAGTCAGCAAAAGGATCACCGAGATAACTTACATCTTCGGTTGCTTCCACATCTACTCCGTAATAAACATTCGTCCCATCGGTATATAAAGTATACAGATATGCGATCCCACAGCTGTCCTTCATATTTTTTAAAGCTGCCAGAACTCCTTTATATGCATCGCTTTCTTCTGCCCCCGGAACGATCTGCTCCACCTCGTCGCCATCTAACATACGAAGTGTCAGATCTGCCGCCATGTCTGCCTCCTGAACGCCCATCTCAACCATGCCGTCTTGGATATGTTTGTAAGAATTTACTCCCATAACCACACAGACAACGAGTACACATACACATACCGGGATCAGTATTTTAAATTTGATCCCCAGCTTTCTTGTTCTGACTTTCCGCTTCATCTATTGTTCCTCCAGATTTTCTCTTAAACACACGCATTTCCACAACACCTGTATTTTCCGTCTTTGATATTACTATTATATACCAAAAAAGCACAGATTCAAGTAAAAATCCCCGATAGACCGTCTCATACCGGGGATTTCTGTTATCCGGAAAAGTATTCTTTTTTACTCTAAGATCACGACCGAATACGCAGGTATGGTAAGCTGTTCTTCATCCAGAACGGCAGCTTCCGTTCCTGTCAGAAGCTCCCCTGCGATCTGCAATGGATATTTCCTGTCTTCCGTTGCTCCGAGAGCTGATTTCCTGAAATCGACCGTCTGTGCCTTCTCTGAAGTATTGAACACCAGCGTCAATTGTCCCTCATCACAGGTTTTCCGGATCACGCATACCGTATCATCCGAAATCCCCTCATCAAATGCGACCTTTCCTCTGGCGATCACCGGATACTCATTCCGCAATGCGATCGTCTGTTTCACAAAGTTATAAATGGAATTTCCGTCGTTTTCCTGCTCCTTGAGACTTCCATATTTCATTTTGACCTCGTCCATATCCTTTGGTCCGTCACACATACCCGTGGCATCGGCATCCGTCGACCAGTACATCGGAGCACGCTTATTTTCATCTTTTCCGGAGCCTTTCATTCCAAGCTCCTCCCCATAATACAAAAATGCACTTCCCGACATCAGAAGATTCATTGCATTTCCAAGCTTTGTCTGCGCTTCACTGTAATCGCCGGAATAATAACCTGCGCTCCGCGCCATATCATGATTGGTGTAAAACGGTGCGTCAATGTAAGTATTACTGTAGCTGCCGTAAAGCTCCTGCGTATTGACAAGACTCTTTCCGTAAGCAGAAGCGCCATTTATTCCCTTTACTGTGTCTGCGATGATACCGTCCTTATCCGCAAAAGTAAAATCAAAGAAACTGTCCATGCCACTCTGATAATATTTCGCATAGACACTGTAATCATTCCACGCCTCTCCGACCAGATATGCATCCTCTTTTTTGGATTTCACCATATCATTAAACCAGGTCAGGACTGCAATATTTTTATCATCTGCGCCCGAATAGAATTCCTTTACTGCATCCAGGCGGAAACCGTCCACTCCGAGATCCAGCCAGAATTGCACGATCTGTTCAAACTCTGTCTTTAACATTTCATTATCCCAGTTCAGATCCGGCATCTCGCTCCAGAACTGTCCTTCATAATACCAGTCGGTTCCTTCCACCGGATAATAACCGCCCAGTTTTTCTTTGGAAAAATTATAATAATCTACATAAGGACACTCTGACGCATCCGGTTCTGCTCCCTCCGGAAGGCTCTGGATATACTTGTACGCAGTCTGAAACCACTCATGCTGTGAAGATGTGTGGTTCATGACAAAATCAATGATCACGTTGATTCCGCGCTTGTGGCATTCATCTACAAGTGTCGTAAAATCATCCATCGTCCCGTACTCCGGATCGATTGCTTCATAATCCGTCACATCATACTTGTGATACGTCGTGGACGGCATGACCGGCATCAGCCAGATACCATTGCATCCCAGATCCGTGTCCGTCTCAGGATCACCGTCATTGATATAATCGAGATTTTCCGTCAGTCCTTTCAGATCACCGATTCCATCTCCGTCACTGTCATAAAAACTGTAAACAAACACTTCATAATAAGTTCGGTAATTGTCATCAATCACATTCTCTTCTGCTGTATTGACCTGCTGCATCAGAGATAATGCGGTAACTTCATCCCCTTCGCTTTCTGTATCTGTCTCCGTCCCACTCTCCGGTACTGACTCTGTGCTATCCACGCTGTCTGCCGGTGTGCCGGCATTATTCCCACAAGCGGCCGTCTGTATCAACATCATTCCTGCTATCAGGGCTGCTATCAAACGCTTTTTCATTCCTATACCTTACCTTTCCCATATTCTGTAACACTTTTATATTTACATAAAAAGGGACTGCTGTATCAAGATTTTCACTCTCATACAACAGTCCCACACACAGCCAAAACTTATCCGCTGCCCGGGTTAACCCTTTACAGCTCCACTCATTCCATCTACATAGAATTTCTGTGTCAGTAAGAACAGAATTGCAATCGGAATGGATACCACAACTGCGCCTGCGGCAAAACAGGTATACCAGCTGTCAATGTATTCTTTTTCAAGCATCTTCCAAAGACCGATAGATACGGTGTAGTACTGTGCATCAGCACGGCAGATAACCTTTGCAAAAATGAAGTCTACCCACGGTCCCATGAAGGATGTCAAAATGGTATAAACAATAATTGGTTTACTGAGCGGCGCGGTAATTTGGGTAAATACCTGCCATCTTGTTGCCCCATCGATGATCGCAGCCTCGTCCAGCGCCTTCGGGATCGTGTCAAAGAAACCTTTTGCAACATAGAATCCAACACCGGATCCTGCTGAGAATACGATGATCAAAGCGATACGGATCATAGATCCCTCTGCCAGTCCAAGAGCCTTTAAAATATAGTAAACAGCGATCATGGACATAAAGGATGGGAACAATCCGAGGATCATTGCCACATTCATAAATGGTTTTCTCATGTTAAAACGCATTCTTGACATTGTATAAGATACTGAAAGTACAAAAATGGTTGAAATGATACATGTAAAAATCGCAATGATAAAAGTATTCATAAACATTTTCGGGAAGTTCAAAATACTTGTATCTGTGAATAATTTCACATAGTTGTTGATCGTATAAGTCTTCGGGAAGAAAGTGGTTACGTAAGAACCTTTCTCACCGCGGAAACTTGTCAGGACTACCCAGAAAATCGGCAGCACCCAGATGAATGACAGGATTGCCAGAAAAATATGGATAATAATATTCACAATTGTTTTCTTTGCTTTTGTGCCAGATGTCACTTGTTTTTTACTCATTACATGAATCCCTCCTCATCTTTGTAGGATGCGGTATTACGATATGTTACCAGCGCAACGATCGCAAGGACAATGAACGTCATAATACCAATTACTGCACCTAAGTTGTAGTAGTTCTTATCAACGGTCAGTTTGTACAGCCATGTAACAAGCAGATCTGTCTTACCGGCTGTTGCATCCACCGGTGTCGGATTACCGCCGGACAGCAGGTAGATAACGTTGAAGTTATTGATATTTCCGGTAAACTGTGTAATGAGGTATGGTGTCATGACAAATAACATATATGGCAATGTGATCTTGAAGAATATCTGGATTGCATTAGCTCCATCAATCTTCGCTGCCTCATATAATTCACCCGGAATGTTCTGTAAAATACCTGTTACCTGAAGTAACGTATATGGGATACCTACCCACAGGTTGATAACGATAACTGTCACTCTGGCCCATGTCGCACTTGAGAAAAATGGAAGCGCCGTATCGATCAGACCATATTTTAATAATAAAGTGTTCACGATACCTGTAGGCTGTAACATACTTCTCATGATCAGCAGGGAAACAAACTGAGGTACTGCGATGGATAATACAAAGCAGAATCTCCAGAATCCCTTAAAATGTGTCTCTTTACGGTTGATCACGATTGCAAGGATCATACCGAAAATATAGTTTAATGCTGTTGCAAAAATCGCCCAGGTGATCGTCCATGTCAGTACGGAATAGAACTGCTTACCGATACTGTCGTTCAAATTTAAGATTTTTGCAAAGTTTGCAAGCCCAACCCAGTCAAATAATACCAGATGATCATTTACCTTGCTGTAATTGGTAAATGCCATGGAAATATTATAGATCAGTGGAAGGATCGTAAAGATCAATACTCCCATGATCGGCGCTGCAAGTAATAATTTATGTAAATTTTGATCAAACAAACTCTTGAAGTCTTCTTTAAAGGTGTTCAGGTGCTTTCCTGATTTTGCAAGCACTTCTGATTTATAAGAGCTTTTTACTGCCTCTCTCCACACAACGATAAACATCAATGTAATATAAATCGTTGCAACTCCATACAACAGGATCAGGGATGACTGATCACCGGCAGTGTACTCATAGATACTTTTCTTTTCATTCCAGACTTTTTCCTGCTCTCTCCATCCCAATGATGGAAACATGGATAAATTATAAATTCCGGATTGGATCATAAACCATATATATCCAATCTCAACAACCAGGAACATCAGTCCCTTTGCGATCTGTCTGTGTGCGATATTACCCAAGCCCATAATAAGCAGGGAAAGCTTTGTAATGATGTTTCCTTTTGTAACCGCACCGGTCACGGTATATGGATCCGCAAACTCTTTTTTTCTTTTTCCAGCCTGTATCACGTTATGGGCCTCCTTAAAATAAAAATAGATTCCTTAGTATCAAACAATCCTCAGAGCGCTCATGCGCCCCGAGGTTTGTATTTTGCATGTAAGAATCTTCTGTATTCTTTTTACTGTGCTGCGTCTGTGTTCATTGCTGTATTCATATCTGCTGTCTTTTCTGCAGCGTTATCATGTGTGACCTCGCCAGCTACAAGTGCTTTACCCATGTTCTCAGCTGGTGACCAGTAGTTACTCATCTCAGGTACTAATGGCTGCATGATAGATGTGTTGATCATTGCGTCTGCAACTGCTGTTGCGATCTCATCATCAACTGCAATGTTTGTGTTTGTAGGAAGGATGTTTCTCATATCGTAGTGATCTTTCTGAGCGTCCTCACCTGCAAGGTAAGCTGCCAATGCCATAGCAACCTGCATGTTCTCAGCATTTGGGTTTACACCGATTGCTTTAGATCCGATGAAAGATTTCATCTGGCAGTCTGTTCCGTTTAAGTTAAATGATGGAAGTGCTGCAACACCCATGTTGTCACCAAGTGCTTCTTTTACAGCTTCTGCATTCCATGTACCGGAGAATACAGCGTTTACGCTTCCGTCACGTAAACCTGCAAGACCAGCTCCGTCTGCATCATTGATAAAGTTAGGATTTGCAACTACATCAACTAAGTAATCTGTAACAGCTGCTGCCTTTTCTCCATCGAAGTCGATACCTGCTGCTGCGTCTGTACCATCTCCGAATAATGAACAGCCATTTCCAACATAGAATGCCTGAATGTACCAGGAATCAGATAATGGGAAGGCAACTTTTCCTTTCTCCAACATTGTGTCAAAGCTCTTGATATCCTCATCAGAGAATACACTCTTATCATAGTACATGAACCATGTATTAGATGTAAATGGGAATGCTACTACTGCATCATTGTATGTAACAGATGCTGTAATGGAATCGGAGTTTGTGCTTGTTACATAATCAAGATAAGATCCGCCGAGCTCAGCAAGTGCGTTTGCTGCTACTAAATCAGGGATGTTATCGTTTGCCAGCATATAGACATCTGCAGATCCCTCAACGTCTGTTGTGACAGTAGCTTTTGCATCACCCTCTGCACATACACCATACTCAAATGTGACATCCCAGTTTGGATGAGCCGCATTGAATGCGTCACATTCTTTCTGTAACCAGCCTGTATCCTGATCTTCCTGTGGGCTCCATACAGTCAATGTACCGCTCCATGCTTCCTCTTCTTCTTCTGCTGCTGCTGCATCATCAGATGCTGCTGCTTCTGTAGAAGGTGCCGCATCGTTTCCTGCAGTTGTGTTGTCTGCTGCTTCCTGTTTGTCGCCGCAGCCTGCTGTCATTGTAGCTGTCATAGCTGCAACAAGTAATAATGAGATTGCTTTCTTTTTCATTTGATTCCTCTCCTTTTTTAGAATAAGACTTCTATATAAAATGCTTATGCATCTTATAGCGTATTTGTTATCTGCGATATACGGTTGCCAGAGTCCGTATCCATGCTCTCCGTTCTTCGCTCAAAGTATCTTTTCCGATACGCCAGCGCCAGTTGCGTCCCACCGTGGAAGGTGCGTTCATTCTGGCTTCATTTCCAAGCTTCATCAGATCCTGCATCTGGATAATGGCCACATCTGCGATACTTGCGTAGGCTGCCCGGATCAGTGCATCCGGTATTTCTTCTTTATAATGAATGTTCAGATACTCATACAGATATGCCAGCTCGTAATCTGACTTATCCCGGAAATAACCAACGATCGTTTCGTTGTCGTGAGTTCCTGCATATACGACCATGTTCGTGTCCTGATAGTTATGTGGAAGATGCTCATTCGCGGTGTCATCATCAAAGGCAAACATTAAAATCTTAATGCCCGGCCATCCGGTTTTTGTCTTTAACTTTTTCACTCCCGGAAGCCCGCCCTTTGGTCCGATGTCTTCCACGATCACCCGCGTATCACCCAGAACCTCTGTCATGGCATCTGTCAGTTTCCTGCCCGGTCCTTTGCTCCACTTGCCATTTCTTCCGTCTTCTGCATCTGCAGAAACGGTGTAATAACGGACCAGACCGGAAAAATGGTCTAACCGGATCACATCAAATAATTCCATGTTCTCAAGCATTCTTGCCTTCCACCATGCAAAGCCATCCTCTTCCATGACGTTCCAGTCATATACCGGACTGCCCCATACCTGACCGCTCTCGGAAAATGCATCGGGTGCTGCCCCTGCGACCACATTCGGTCTGCCATCCGGTCCGAGTAAAAACATCTCACGGTGCGCCCATACATCCACGCTGTCTGACGCCACATACAATGGCATATCACCGATGATCTGGACTCCACGGCTATTTGCGTACTGCTTCAGCTGCATCCACTGCTTAAAAAACTCGTACTGGCAAAATTTGCAAAACATGATGTCATTATGTAATATTTCCTGATACTCTTTCACTGCCTCCGGATCTCTGTCCCTGAGCGGCACGTCCCAGCTCTGCCATTCTATATCTCCAAAATGCCGTTTCAATGCGGTATAAAGAGAATAATCAGACAGCCATCTGTCGCTTTTTTCTGTAAAAACAAGGAAGTCCTCACTCTTCGCAGAAAATCTCGAAAAAGCCATTCGCAAAATCTTGTAACGGTTCTCATAGATGGTTGCATAATCAATATCTGCATCATCCGTTCCCCAGTTAAAACTGCGGATCTCCGTCTCCTGTAACAATCCATCCTTCACCAGATCATCCAGATCAATGAGATATGGGTTTCCGGCAAATGCGGAGTAGGACTGATACGGACTGTTTCCAAAACTGGTAGGACCGATTGGAAGCACCTGCCAGTACCTCTGCTTGAGATCGACAAGTAGATCAACAAATTGGAATGCAGCTTCCCCTAATGTTCCTATTCCATATGAAGATGGTAAGCTTGTGATTGCCAGCAGGACTCCTGCTCCCCTGGTCAATTCTTTTGATCCCAATTCATTTCCTCCCGTTCTGTTGGAATGATCCCGCATTCAAAACCTATACGAATTGTTTCGTGAATTTTCGTATCTGAGGTAATTTTAGTTTATTGAAACGTTTTTGTCAACGAATTTGCAAATATTAATATCGATTTTGCTATTTTTCACGTTTTTATATTTGTTTTTTTGTGTAAAATGACAAGTTTTTCTCGTTTTGTTTCGAAACTTTTTTGAAATCTCTGAGCAGACTGCTTGAAAACGGAAATTCGATTCTATATAATAAGAGAAGTATCGAATAATAATAACAAAGAGGATAAAGACTTGGCTACGATCAAAGATATAGCAAATCGTCTGGGTGTATCCGTCAGCACTGTCTCCAAAGGTTTGAACGGAGCAAGCGATATCAGTGATGAATTAAGACAGATGGTCTTAGATACCGCAGTGGAAATGGGATATGCGACCAAACGATCAAAAAAAGTAGAAAACCGCAAGCTTGCGATTTTCATTGAAAATATGGACTATGAAGCTGCCACACAGTTTGGTTATGAAATTGTCCTGGGATTCAAGCAGAATGCGTTCCGCCACAACTGGGATGTAACAGTCATTCCGGTCACACCGGCATTCCAGCTCGCAGAAAAATATGACACCTATATGTTAAAGAATGGTTTCTGTGGAGCCTTTCTCGTCGGCTTCGCCCTTCACGACGAATGGATGAAACAGTTAGAACAAACCACCATGCCGACTGTTCTCTTCGACAATTATATTAAGAAGAATCCGAATGTTGCTTACATTGGAACGGACAACTATGAGGGAATCGATGCGGCAGTTGACCATCTCTACACACTCGGTCACAAAAAAATTGCCTTTTTAAATGGTTCCCTGCACTCCATGGTATCCGAGCAGCGTCAGGAAGCCTACTATAACAGCATGAAAGCACATGGTCTTGAGATCAATGAAGACCTGACCGTTTACGGCTATTATGTGGCAGACAGTGCAAAGTATCACGTTCCTACTTTTTTGGGTGCGGGTGCTACTGCGATCATCTGCGGCAATGACCTGATCGCATCCGGTGTTATCACGGAATGCAAGCTCCGCGGTTTCCGCGTGCCGGAAGATATCAGCGTGGTCGGATTCGATGACATTCCGATCTCCTCCATGCTAGAGCCACCGCTTACCACTATCCGGCAGGAACGCAGTGAACTCGGAAAATGTGCTTATGTCATTTTAAACTCCCTGGTACATCACATTCCAATCTGCCGCACACAGCTCCGTGCGACACTGATCGAACGTGAATCAACCGCAAGATATCAGGCTCCGGTCAAAAAACAATAAGATCACAGAAAAAAATCCGCCGTCCACAGGATCTGTGGGCTGGCGGATTTTTCTTATCTCAACACAAAAATAAAAAGCCCCAGATGCTGAACGAACTTCAACACTTGAGACCTCTTAATGCCGGCGACCGGAATCGAACCGGTACTGTATCGCTACAACAGGATTTTAAGTCCTGCGCGTCTGCCAGTTCCGCCACGCCGGCATTTCTGCACCAGAAACTGATGCAAGTGGAAGTTACAGGGCTCGAACCTGTGACCCTCTGCTTGTAAGGCAGATGCTCTCCCAGCTGA
>ENA-OPXQ01000597-OPXQ01000597.1-human-gut-metagenome-genome-assembly--contig:-NODE-597-length-22697-cov-2.507950_pt1 | contig 22697 bp, 28 predicted proteins | sample MGYA00241769_ERZ502042 | MGnify/ENA primary metagenome ERZ502042 (study PRJEB25962, sample SAMEA2041934) | human gut metagenome | biome: human gut; feature: human-associated habitat; material: faeces...
CGAAGAGCAACCTAAGTTATGAATTTAGGGCAGACACAAAATTTGAGACACTCCCTCCGTAGTCTGTATTCATAGCAGATCCTCTCAACTAGAAACTTTATTATTTAACTTTAATTTCCCAAGTCTTGTTGTATTCGTCTTTGAACCTGATTTTCCCCTTTAATTTCTTTGTGTACTTTCCTGAAGTAATAAACGCTTTATCTGAAGGCCGATAAATGGAGATAAGGCCATTTTTACGTGTGATCAAGACGCTAAAAGGTTCAGAGAAAACGCCATTGCCATATAAATCAACCTTTGCCTGAACGGAAATGAGTTTAAAGTTTCGGAGTTTTGCTTGCTGTTGCTGACGATACTCTAACTCTTCCCGTTGAAGTCTCAGTTCTTCCCTTTGTCTTTGCAACTCGTATTCTCTCATTCGCATCTCGTGTTCACGACGCTGCATCTCCATTTCTAGCTGTTGCCGTTGAATTTCAAGTTGGTGTAACTGAGCCTCACGTCTTTGTCTGTCGGCCTCTTCCCAGCCTCTGCCAAAGGCGGCGCCTCCTGCAGCACCATTGAAGTCAACGCAATAAGCCAATTGAGGAACAAGGGCGATTGCCAACATGAGAATTATTTTTTTCATGGTTATCTTCTCCTGATCTTTTCCATAGTCTAAATAGCGTAGGAGCCTGCCTCAAGTGGTGAAGTAAGAGGCTTTAAGAAGTGTGAACGCTCAGTGAAAGCAAGGCTTTTTCGTTTACCAAAGGAAGAGACAAAATAAATGTATCCTGAAGAGGGCCTTTAGGTCGTCTTCTTGTGCCTCTCCTCCGTTATTTCGGTAGCGGAGGAGTTTTCTTTAAACCTTCAGTTGCGAGGTTATGCGAGGTTTTGCTGGGTTTCTGTTTACTGATAAGAATTTTTAAGTAAGTTTTGAACGAAGAATCCCGCGCTGTATTGAAAAACTACAGGTTCCTAAAATTTGGGAAAGTCCTTGGTCTTTGCTTCAAAGAAACCGACAGAAGGAGAAACGTTCTCATACTCCTGTCCCTCAATGGTCTTTAGAAGGGCCTCAAGAATTAGTTGAGCACCGTCACACGGGACAGCCATACCGATTTGCTTTCTGACAGATTCTTTGGAACCAAGGAAAACGAAATCGTCCGGAAAGGTTTGTAACCTAGCCCTTTCCCGATTGGTCAAAGCCCTATTCTCGCTCCAATGGTAAATGTGAGTTCCGCCGCCTCCGGAACCGGTTACGGTATAGGCTGGGTTATTAGGATCGAGCTTCCTGTAGATTTGTGACAGCCTTGCTCCTTTGACATTAAGTCTTAACTCCGGCGGCAATCTATCTTCTGCCTGCCAGATATTCTCTCCCGGCTGAATGTAAGAAAGCCTCCTGACCACCGTTGAGCTTTGTCTGGTTGGTTCCTGATTTAGCGCCGTCGAAGGAATGTCTTTTAATGCTTCGGCACAGGTTTTAATAACACCTGAAGGTTTGGGAACTTTGAATTCCAGCCCGAGATCGCCTCTTAAACCGACAAGAATATAACGGTGCCTCGCCTGCGGAACTCCGTAATCTTCAAACTTGTAGAGGTGGGCGGTGATGTTGTATCCGAATTGTCCCGCGTTATTCAGAGAGGCAAGAATAGTTTCAAAAGCCTTGCCTTCATTGGCAGAAGAAAGCCCCGAGACATTTTCAGCCAGAAAAAAGAGCGGATTTACACGATTGATGTAGCGGACACCGTAAGAAAAAAGTCCTCCGAAATGCCCGTCCAAACCTTTCGATTCTCCTACCAAAGAGAAGTCGTTACAGGGGAACCCGTAAAGGAAACCGTCTGCTTCAGGGAGCGAATCAATATCAAGATCTCTGACATCTGAAAGAAAAAAAGGAACATCAGTACCTTTAAGAACATTGGCTTTGTACGTTCTCATAGTGTCGGCATCATAATCAGTTGCCCAGACGTGTTCGAAATGATGTTTATCAGAGCGGGTTCTGTTCAGAGCGATTCCGATTCCGCCCGGTCCTGAGAACATTTCGGCAACTCTGATTGCTCCGTCGGCGGACAACTTCGGATAATCTTCACTTTTCACACCGTTTGGACTTTTGCCAAGTTCTTGAGAAAACTTTACTATCAATTCTCTAGCCTTTACTGAGGGAGATACCTGTTCATCGAAGCATTTCTTTGTGAATGCTGTGTTTTCTTGTTCTGAGAGCCTAACTTTGAGAATACAGTTGCGCATTTGAGGTGCCTCTTTTAAGCAACGGTAAAATTATAATGCTAATCGGAAACAGAGTCGGCAAATGGAATAAAAAGAATTCCTCTGATCACTTTAAAGATGTCTTTGAACGTAACCTTCGAAGCCCAAAAGACATTGATATTTGTGTTGGTTTCTGCGGAGTTGATCTCCTAAAGAAGTATTCCGCTCGTTTTATAAAGATCGCCGCCTCCGGAAAGAGGATTAGATTAATTTTTGGGATGTATTCTCATGCCGGTTCTTTCCCAAAAGCTCTTTACGCAGAACTTTTGACGTTACAGTCTGCATTTCAAAAGACATCCAGCAAATCTTGTGTTTATATCTGTACAAAAAGCTACCACGGAAAAATTTACGATTTTGGAGAAGAAGTTTGGTTGGGATCTTCAAATTTTTCGAGAACCGGTTTTAAAGACCAGCTCGAAGCAATAGTGAAAATCAAAGATGATCAAACTATCTCTCAAATAAGAAATTACGTAAACGATCTTTGTTCAAGCGGAAATAGCGTCAGCGTCAATAATGTCGTTCTCTCAGGGCCGATTAGAAGGACACTGCCTACCTTAAAGCAATACAGTCGGCTACCCCATAACCTCGTCGCCGACCACGTTTCCATGAGCCTCCCTCTAAGAGTAGAAGTCCAACCGGAAAGCGGCTTGAATCTAAGTCGCGGAAAAGGACGAATAAACGCAAAAGGAAAATACATACCACGCCCCTGGTATGAGGTTGAAATTTCTTCTGATGAAGTCACACGTGCCGATCCGGCATACCCAAAAACTGCGAATACTGCTACTACGATAAAACATCAAAAAACTCAAAATCAATGTGAGTTTCGTGCTCTCCTCTACGATGGAATTTGTTATAGAGAATGCCTGATGCAAACCTACGGCGACTATAACAAAGCAATGGGTACTACTCCACGCACAATTTTGGGAGAATTTCTGAAGGGACAACTGGAAAAGGCCCGCATTTTGCATTGTCCCGAAGCTGTGACAGTTGAAATGTTAATCGCTTACGGCAGAAGAGACGTGACGTTGACCAGATACACCGATACTTCTCTTCCTAAATCCTCCGATCTCAGAGATAAGGTGTACGTATTAGATTTTTCAAGGCCGTCAGTGAGTAGTACCACGCCTTCCACAGTTGGAATTCTCAATCCCGAAGACGATGAATCCGAAGAAAACGAAAGCTAAAAGCGCATAAGGTCATTCCGTTTTCAGAGAGTCCAAGACCGAGCCGGTCAAAGAAAATTTTGCGTAGTTATGCGAGGTTTTGCGTAGTTTTATATTCGAGAAAATAAAAAAGGATCTTCACACGGATAGTTTGTGAGTCTGTTCTTCTTGGCAGCCTCAAAGTTTCAGAACTTTTTTCTACTGAATCAACCAATCCCGCAAAACCTCGCATAACCGCGCAATTGTGAGTCCATGTTATTTGGAACTCCCTGTTGTACGGAAGCTCGAACAAGCTGAGAAATTAAAAACTCACCGAAAGAACCTCGCAAAACCTCGCATAACCTCGCAACTTTATTCCGGATTCTGGGGTATTGCTCTTCGAGATTGGTCCTTTTCTTCTTAAACTTTACATTAAAAATTATTTTGGATGAAAACAAATCCCTTTTCCCGCTTAAAAAAGGAAGATTCGGACGCTTTAGTTTTTAAAAACGCCCGAATCTTCCCTCTTTCGAGGGAAGAAAAAGATCAGTGGTACTGCTCCAAATCAATGGCGACAGCTTCTCCGCCTGAGAAAGCGAATGTCAGTCGCCACGCGCCTTTCACCGTGAGGGAATACCTTCCGGACTGACAGAGAAAATGGCAACGCCATTTAGGATCAAATCCTTCAGGTTTCCCTGTGAAACGCATCACCGTAAGCAGGTGTGCAAGGTTCGGAATCAAGTCCTGGCGTATGCCTTTCGTCTTTCCGTTCACCACAAACTGCTCAAGGTTTTTGTTTTTGAAACTTCCGAATCTCATACAAGCGCCCCCTGATCCAAGCGCCCACGGCGGGCTTTGTACAAAAGGTCGAGATTTGTATTGATGGCTTCGCAGAGTTTCCGAGTAGCTTCTTCGCACAAGGTGATTCCCGGATCAATGTCCAGCAATAAGATTCCGCGAAGGTCCGTATCCACGTCTTTCAACAGTCTGACGGCTTCCGATTTGGAGGTGCCGGACAATGCAATAGCCTGCATTTCCCGTGCCTGTTCAATCTTGTAGCCGATAAGAGAGTTCAGTAATGTTCTCGAAAGTGTCTTTTTACTCATTTGCTTTTCCTTTAAAAAGAAAAACGGGGAGACACTTTTCCCCGGAGGAGAAAAATATCTCCTCCGTCCGGGGGTTGAGAATGTTTAGGCTCGTTTAAGCGGGAAATACCCGTTGTTCACAAGCACGTCGTTCCAGTCGATGCCTTTGACACCTTCCGGAATTTCTTCAAACGGCAAAAGCACGATTGCGTGGTAGCCCTCTGAGGCCAGACGTTCACGAGCTTTTTCCGCAGCCTTTTGACCGGTTTCCGAAGCGTCTTTATCCGCGAAGATCAAGACCACTTTGGTTCCCGTCGGGGGCTGAAAACTTACGACTCCGTTTGCACTGATTGCGGCGAAACAGGGATAACCCGTCGCTTCAACAATGCTCAAAGCCGTTTCTATGCCTTCGGCAACACCGACGATTGATTCATCTGTATTGCCAAAGCCTATTGCAGAGCCGGAAATGGAATTGCCTTTCGGCAGTTTCATCAGGCGTTTGCAATTTTCCATCGGGGCCTTTTTTCCTTCTTCCGTCAGAAACGTTCTGTGGAGAGTTATTAGCTTTCCGCTTCTGTCTCTGACCTCAGCCAACATGACGGGCCACTCCTTTCCTGAAGCGAAAGAAACGGACTCGCGAATGTTGTTTTGAATTGAAGAAGACCGTGGATTAAGACCGCGACTTTTAAGGTAATTCCACACAGGGCTGCCAAGGGTCGGCTTTTTGCTCTCCTTCCACATCTTTTGAATGCTTTCGGTGAGTTCAAGCCTTTCTTTTAATTCCTGTGCTTTTATTCGTTCGATTTCCTGCGGAGTCAGCAACACCTCAATCCGCCATAAGGCGGTTCGGTATTGCCTTCCTCCGGAAAGATTTCTGACCGAATCTGCGAAGTGATGAATGCTGATCCGTGATCCGACCTTTACGCCCTTTCGGGCGACTTCGGCACGGATACGCTTTCCCCAGAAGGTAGCCACAAGTCCGTCTTCTTTTAAAAGCTCAAGACAAAAGACTTCCTTACCTTTGATGGTCACCGTCTTCAGAATCTGGACGACTCCGATTTCGGGCTGATGATCGGCATTAACAACTTCGGTATTTCCGTTGTTGGGATCGAGAAAACGGGCAAGCTGTTTGACCGCTTCTCCGAAATTCCATCCGTTGACGTACATGAGCGTAGCCAAGCCGTCGGTAAATGTACCTTCGGCGTTGGAAACGCTTCCTCCGGTCTCCTTCCAGTCGGAAAACAATCTGAAGCGATCTTTTCCTCCTGATACGGGACTCGGAACATGGGATCCGTTTGCATCCATTGCCTCGCCGAGCTGCGGAGCAAGTGAACGGAAAATCGCATCCCATCGACCTCTTGCGAAGTCTTTCAGAGCTTTTACGTTTTGCATGATTAACTCCGTTTTTTGCAGTCGAGGTCTCCTCCCTGACGGGGATGGGATCCCCGACAGGGTTGAAAACAATGTCTTCAGACACAAGTGAGTGAACGCGAAAGATCCGATAGCTTCGACTCTATTAACTCTTGTTCATCCAAAATGTCTCTGATTCGATAAGGAGCACCGTTTTGTCCGTGTCCGTCCCAGCCTAACCAGAGGTACGTCTCATAGTCAGGATCAAAACCCTCGTAACTTTCCCGAACCTTTTTGCAAAGGTCGTCAAAGTCGCGAAAGTCTTCGATTTCCAAGGAGTAATCCGTGGTTAACGAAAATCGGGGATTAAACGTTGCTGTGACAGAAGAGTTTTCCCGTGAAAAGTCAACCTCCCAATCAGGATTGGACTGTATGGCTCTCCACTGTTTTGCGGAAAACTTCTTTTTTATCGGATTTTTCATAAAAGCATCTCCAAAGAAAAAGGGGATGCTCTGCCCTTGCGGGGAAAGTATCCCCGTTAGGGTTTAAAAATCAGTTAGGCTGTTTTAAGTTCGTAGATTGTTCGGAAGTCCTCGTCTTTGTACTTAAAGTCCGGGTATTCTTCCAATGCAAACTTTACGGCCTCTTCTTCATCCAAGAACCATCCGTGGCAGCCAAAATCGTCGGATTCAGGCCCGCAGACTTCAAATAAGTCTCCGTTAATCGCCTTCTCAATGATCTCTGCCTCCATGGTGAGCCTCTTCAGAATCTCTTCTTCCGTTACAGCTTCTCCGGGTTTCCCAAGAAATGCTACGGCATCCTTTTGGGAAACAACTGCAATGTTTCCTTTAAAAGAATCCCATTTGTCCATAAAAGTCAAATCGGAAAAAGATTGAAACCGAAACCAATAACCTGAATGGCTTCCGCAGTTGATTTCGAACAAAAACAAACCGTTCTTCCGGGCGTGTCTGATTCGATTGTGAATCTTTTCGACGGAAGACGCTTTCACCTGCATCCAATGTGCGACATACGGGTGAAGGCAATAAAACTTGAAACCGCTTGATGTCAGACATTCAACGGATTCCTGCAAAGCATCTTCAGGAAAGTCGCAGTAATCGACAGTGACGGAATCAGTTTGTGAACGATTGAAAAACGTTAGCATTTGAGTCTCCTCATAAAAAATGCGGAGACTTCTCCCCTGCGGGAAAAATCCCCGCAAGGGTTAAAAAATAAAAAGCAGCTTCTAGTCTTTCGGCAATAGAACTTCAGCCGGCCAAGATTTTGAAGTGTTGTACAGAATCACTCCGTATCCGTAGCCGTCTTTACTGCAGCCGGCAAGAAAATCGGCCAATTCGTGGGTTAAATTCACGAAGTTGGCAGACCCGAAATATCTGAGAGATTCAAACAGGCCGAACGCACTTTGGATATTCTCGAAAGTGAGTCCCAAGCAGGTTTGACCGTACATACATCTGCCGGAATAAGAAGCGTCAATGCCGATTTCTCCGGAACTTTCGTCCGTAGCCGAAACCAGAAATTCGGCCAATTCAACAGAAATTGCATTACTCATAAAAATCTCCAAGAAAAAAAGCGGAGACTTCCCCTCGCGGGGATCAGTCCCCGTAAGGGTTAAAAGTAAATTTAGTGAAAGGCAGGATTCCTGATCGGTCGGTATTCCGGCCCTACTAGAACTGCGCAACCATCATCCGAAACAGATTCCCTGAATCCGGAAACCTCGAGATGGTAGGGCATTTGCTTTCCGGTCAACTCTTCAATGCTGGTGATAAGTTCGTCGAAAAAGATTCCGACTTTCCTCACTTCGCCGTCAACTTCAATGGAATAAGAATCATCCCAATCCAACAAGACTGTGAAGTTTTTTCCCTCATAGAAAAACTTAAGACCGTAATTACAAAACGCATCCTCCTCATGGGCCTGACGGGGAATCCGATGACTTGATCTGGACACTGCCAGAATAGTCGTCGGATCGACGCCAAACTCAATGAGATTTTCGAAACCGCCCAACTGACCAACCAAGTTCGAGACGACAGTTTGTAGATTCAACATAAGTTGCTCCGTTAAAAAAACGGGGCACCTCGCCCTTGCGGGGAAGTGTCCCGCAAGGGTTAAAAAAAATGTTGTCCGAATCAATTCCGTCCGTAATCAACGGCTGAATCCGAACTTCTCGTATTCCTCCTCCCAATCATCGTCGTCGGGGAAACCCGACTCCGACGGCTCCATAGGATTACCTTCACCGGGAAGGAACTTTTCGGCCCAACGATCAACCAGACAGCATTTGATGTCGGACAAAATGTTTGAAACCGTGCTTTCGATGTCATCATCGTTTACTTCAGCATGAACAAGGATTTTGCCCACGTTGTTGTAAAGATCATCGACCATAGATTTCAATTTGTTGATGTCTCCCGCAGTAACGGGGATCAGAGAATCATCAGGTTTTCTAGTCATAAAGCCTCCGATTAAAAAAGCGTTTCTTACTTCCCGGATTCAATCTTTGTAAAAAGCTCGGGAAACACAGCTTTTACAAGTTTTCTTCCGGCCCTGGTTTCAGCGCTTTGGCCGTCGGTAGATACCCGACCGACACCGGAGAGCTTTAAAAAGTAGAACAAACCATACACAAGAGGACCGAAACCTACGGCATGATTCGTTTTACAGAAGGAGAAACTATCCCCGTCAAACTGAAAGTAGAAATCCTCCGAAGGAACAGTTTCGTAATCAGGATGAATGCAAATCGCATTGCATTTTTTCCACAAACCAACCAACTTCTCTTTCTTTGCAAAAATTTCAGCACTATTGCGCGTGTGGTCAAACCAATACGTCACAATTTTGGCGGCCTTTTCACAAAGCTGAGTGGCCTGTTCCTCACTCAAGGAAACAGACCTAATGAAATAATGGGTGTATCCCATGTTAAGTCTCCATAAATAAAAAGCGGAGACTTCCCCTCGCAGGGATTGTCCCCGCGAGGGTAGAAAGAAAAAGTTTAAGGGTTTCCCCTCTAACTTAAATTTCTATTTTTTGGACTTGGTAAAGCACCACAGAGTGAATCCAAGAGCCAATGCCAGAAATAGTGCATCAAAACACCAAAATATGGCAGTCATTTAATCACCCTTAAATTAGTTAATACCAATGATACCAACGCAAACATAACTGCGGACAAACCTGCCAAAAATGCTGTTTGCCCTTCAGATTGAAAGGCTGCAATAAGGAAAGTCGCAACGGCTGCTTTTTCTGTCATATCCGACATCCTCTTTACAGTCCTGTCAATGTCAAACTCAAAATGACAATTATGGATAATTTTGAATCTCCTTTAGAAAGGAAGACTCTCCCCTCACGGGGAAAATCCCCGCAAGGGTTAAAAATTAAAAGCGTTTTTGCCGCCTCTGTATGCAGTTGTCAGTTAAGTTCCTTTGCCTCACATATACACTAGCCAGCCGAATTCACCGGCTGATTGACGCAAATGTTTTGAGGCAAGATTCACAAATAACTTCATATCCGAACGTCCGAGATTGGCGGTTCGGAAACGATTTAACGTTTCCTGATAAGCACCAATTTCATCGAAACGGAGATGAGGTTCCAACAACAAAGCAGTAAACAAAAGCGGTACAGACACTATGCCGCCTTTGCATTCAAACATTTCTATTCTTATTTTCATAAGAATCTTTGAAACAAGTCTCATGATTAATATTCCTAAAAATGCAGAGACTTTTCCTCCTGCGAGGAAAAATCCCCGCAGGGTTGATGATTTCAAACGTTAAGAAATAGCTGGGGCTGGCTTTGTACGCCGACCAAATCCTCAAAAGGAGTACAGTTCCAGCTTTCCGAATAGCCTGCTTCACAGGCTTCCGCAAATTGACTTCTCTTTTCTTTTAGATAAGACATCAACAAAGCAATATCAAAGTCGTCCGTGTACCACTTGATTTCGCGGCAAACAAAAACGAACCAGTTTTCTCCCTTCTCCTCGACTGTCTCAGCCAATTCGAAGCAATCCAAAAGCTTGGATTCGGGGAATTCTTTCTTAAATATCTTCTCTAAGGTTTCGTAATCTTCTTTACTGATCACGAATGCAACGTCACTTCTAACTCCCATAATTAATCTCCAAAAAAGGAGATCTTTCCCCTCACGGGGAAAAATCCCCGTAAGGGTTGGCGGAGCGCCCCGCTTATTAGGCAGGGCATAATTTACGTTACCTCGGATCCTTCATAAATATCACCAGTAACAAAAGGAAAAATACACTTCCTTCCAATCACTTAGAGATATAATGAAATCCAAGGAGACGTTAACTATGTTGAGATCCCTAGCGTCTCTCCCAGAAGCCCCCGAGTACGAATCGGGGGTTTTGTTTATCTGCCGGTTGCCCGGGCCCTTGTATAAAACCTCAAAGCAAATTTTGAATTTGAGAGGTTTTAGGAAATCAAGGACGGAGAGCGTTATGAAAGCCAAACGCTCCAAAAAATGTCTATAAGAAACGGGAGCAGTCTCCCCTATCGGGATGATCGCTCCCAAGGCAACAATTGCCTACCTGCCCAAAATGTCTCGGATGACTTTGCCTAGAACTGCCGAAGTCACATCTTCTTTACGATGAAAGACGCAGGAATAAACCAATGTCCAAATCACCCAAAAAAGATCTTCATTCAGCATAAGGACAAAAAATACGACATCCTCCCCGTCCGAGTTTTTTGCATCAAACAAAATACCCGGATAAGGATATTCTTCAGATTTTTTTTTCAAAATAAGAGACACTTGAAGCAACGACTCCGATAGCCAACAAATTTGAATAGCCTATCTTGGCTACGATGATTTCCTTTACTGCCATTTTTAGCCTTTCACAGGAAGGGCCGTAACCCTGTCGGGTTGACGACCCACTGGGTTAATAAATTAGTTTGCACGCATCAGCTTGACGAGTGCTCTCTAATTTTGGCAATAAAGGTTGCTAACTAACCGAATATCAAAAGTTGAAAAATTCAGCTTGAACGCAAATTCAAGCGTTTCGATTTGATTTGTTTTTGTCCACTAAGCCTCCTTTATCGGTAAAAAGGGGGCTCCCTCCCGGGGCAAGCCCCCGAGCGGGTTAAAGAAATACAATTTTCAGGCAGCTTGTCTGCCAAGACGCAATGAGATCTTCGAAAAGTCACTCAAAGACTGTGCCAGGGCGGAAATATCGGGAATCGAAAAGCACCCTTGATAAAGGTCTGCTTCCAGCACCCGGCATCCGATTCCCAGAGCATAGACTTCACAGTGATTTCTGTTCAAAGCCTCAATTGCCTGTCTGGTATCCAAAGTATTGTCACTCTGCCCGTCTGTCATTACCAAAACGATCTTGCGCTTGCGTCTGCTGAAGGAAAGCTCCTGCAACGCCGCAATTAGAGCCAAGTCCGTTCTGGTTGAATACTGATGGAACGAGGCACCGATTTCCGTTTGATAAGCAAGCAATGACTTTGCTCCGAGAGGAAGAATTTGTTCGGCGTAACTCGAAAACGTGGTAAATCCCACATCCACATTTCTCTCGTTCCGCAAAGCGAGCGCAATGCCCAGACAGGCGGCATACTCTTCTTCAACCCAATCTCTTTCCATAGAGTTTGAAGTGTCTGCCAAGAGCATAATTGCGCAATCCTCACCCTTTACCTCATCTTTCTTTCGAAAGACTTTGGTGTCCCAAACCGCCAACCGGCTGAGACGCCGTTTGTCGATTTTGAGCCCGGAGTCGGAGTAGTAAGAGTAGCTTCTGGCCTTGGCCTCGATAAGACCCATCAAAGCGTTTCGAATCCTTCGGGCACACTGCTGAGCCTTCATTATTCGTTCCGCACCTCTGGTTCCATCCTGTAAAGGCTTCCGACCGGTTTGCTCTCTGCTTGAGTGAGAGATTTGGACCAAACCTGCAACGGGTTCGTCACTATCTCTCATCTCATTGAGAAGCTCCTTGGCCTCTATCAGATTTTCTTCGGGAATTTCCTGCCCGTTTTCTTCCAATTCCTCCAAAAGAGTACTTCTCTCACCATCAGTCAAAGAGGTTGCCGCACCTGAAGTTCCGCCTGAAGCTTTCTGTGAACCGGCAGACGAATCAGCCTTGTCCGAAGAATCGCTATCTGCATCTTCTTTGGCGTCGGCACCCGTCCCGTTTTCGGGAACGGTTGCACCTTCTCCGCTTCCGTTTCCGTCACCGCCTTCCGAAGTTTTATCTTCGGTTTCGGATCCGGGTTTTGATCCGTTTGCTCCGTCCGACTTCGAACCCTCGGCATTGCCCGAAGAATTTCCGTCAAACAGTTCATCCGAATCGGAAGCGTTTTCACCGTTTTCCTCTCCGTCACCTTCCTGCGGATCTCCCTGACTCTTCATCATTGCCTTAAGGCAGGGAACGAAGATGTCAAAGATTTCCTTGGAAAGATCAACAACGTCCGAAGTGCTTTTCAGCCCCGGCAGTCGCAGATCCATCAAACCGGATACCTGATCCAGCATTTGAGACGGAAAGACCGTCCTCAGATATTCGCCGATCTTTTCTTCATATTCTTCAACGTAAGGTTTGCCGAAGAACACAAATGCTCTGCAATTCAGCCAAAGGCCAAACACTTGAATCGGATTCTGACCGATCAGGCGGGAAACAATTTTCGGAAGCATTTTTAGGTACAGATCCCTGAACATGAACGAGGAACCCGCATAGACCTGCCCTATTAGGGCTTCTATACGGGCGTCTTCAATCGCGTTCACGAATGAATGCACCAGCTTGTTGCTTTGAAAATCGGCTTTGAAGTCGGTGTAGCGGCAATGAGAGGCTTCGTGCATCAGCAATGCCGTCAACATCTGAAAGTCTGTTTTGGCATCGGGGAAGGGAATCCTGATTTCATTACCGTCGGTTGAAGCGCAATACGCTCCGACTTTTACCGTTACGTTCAACGAGGAAAAAATAACACCCAATTTCTTGAGTGCGCTTACAACTTTGGAATCCATAAAAATCTCCTTTTAAGAAAAAAGGAGATACTTCACCCTCACGGGGAAGTATCCCCGTGGGGTAAAGCAAGACTATGCGCCGAAGAACAAGGCGGACAACTCGTCGTCCGTCAACTCCTCGGGAGGCAAAGGTTCGGATACCGTTTCGACCGCCTTGGCAGCCGCAACGGTCCCGGCAGTGATGTTCTCGGAATAAGCTTCCGCAGCATCGCCGCCTTTTTCCATTTCTTCCAAACCGTAAAGGCCCGGAAGGACATCGGCACCGGTTTCGCCAAGGTCGTAACCTCCGAAAACCAATGAAGTGTCCAATGTGCCGTCACACAGTCTTTTCAGCGTCTTTTCGTCCGACAGGAAGAAAAGGACGCCGTTGACCAAACCAAACAGATTGCCCGTATAAGAAACACCTACGGGCAGTTTGTTCAGGCAATTTTGAAGGAACTCAATCAAAGGCGTAACTTTCGGGCTTATAAACTCCAACTCTTTGCATCGGGTAAGAATCCGCTGCAATAGAACTCTGCTGCCGGACTTCGCGCTTGAGCGCCCGGGTTTGTTCTTTTGGAGAAAGTTTCGGCAGTCGGCGGCAACAGAAGAAATCAGGTTTTCCGACAGATTGCTCAATCGGGTTTCCACTTCTCCTTCGTCACCTTCAACCGGAACGATTTTTGCCGTCATGTACTCCGACTTAAAACTTCTTTCGATCCGTTCGACTGAGGGTCGTCCTTTACGAAGAAGTTCGGGAGAACAATTCGGGTTCGCTTTGATAAAGGCTTCACAGTATTCATTCCAATGAGCGAGAAGATTTTTGACTTCCGTCTCGTATCTGGCACAAATCCTGTTCAGTTCGTCCTTAATGAAGCCTTTGTAGGATTCAATCGGGACAATGAAAGATCCCGGAGTCATAAATTCGATTCCGTGATTTTTCAACAGCAGCGTGGCTTCATCCTTCAATGAATCGAAAACCGTCAGCCGTTTTCTTTCGATAACGGGCTTGGTTCCCAGACGGAATCCGGGAGGCAAATGAGCCAGATCTTCAGGGGAAAATTCCGTCTGATTCAACTGGATGTTGCCGGTGGTCTTACGAAAATTGAGAGTGATTAAAGCAACGCGTTCATTAAGTTTTAACATGGTTTTTCCTAAAAAATTAAGGCGGAAAAACCTGCCCTGACGGGAAAGGTATTCCCGCCGGGGTTGATAAAAATTAAAACATCCAATCCGCAGAAGCGATGTCGTCCTGAGATTGTTCCAAAATTTCCAGCTCCGCAGTATCGAACCCTTCAGGCCCCAATCGGCCCGTCGGCGTAACCCGATACTTCTTTGAACCGGCTTTTCGGAATTTTTCATACTCCGAAGGAGCGGCGTTGACTGATTCGGCAAACTTCTTCCAATCAATCGCTCCCTGAGTGTCCGAAGCACTGAGACGCACTCCGAAGCCTTCGCAAAACTTGAAATCACCGAGGATTTCTTTCATTTTGGCGGCAACTTCGCCCTGAAGCTTCTTGTACCTTTCGACCTCTTTAATATGCTGTTCGCAAGCCAGCCAGGTCTCGGCCAATTCAAGCCAAGTCTTTGCCGACTCTCCGGACAGTATCAGAGGGTCTTTGCTTGGGTCGGCGGCGGGAGGTTCGTTTCCTTTGAGAGAATCCAAGAAAACTTTTCCTGCGCTGATGATTTGACGAATGGTTTCCTCGGATCGGGGAATCTTGAATTCGATCAATTTCATACCATCCAAAAAACAAAGCCATCCGTAAGGGGCTTCACTTACCAGAAGCTGGTGCTGAACCTGAAAAAAGTAAAGCAAATAGGCTTCGGAAAATTCGCCGTTTTCTCTCACGTCCGCAAGGGTGTTGCCTTGAGGACATTTGAATTCAACGGGAATACCTTCCGGAGTCAGACCGTCAAAGCTCGCACGGAACCTTCTGTCGGCATCCCACTCCGCGCAGACGGCAGGTGCCGTCGTTGAGTGAGTGTCTTCAAAAATCTTGCGGGCCGTGTCTTCGTTTTCTCTGCCGAAACGAACGGCAGGGACAGAAGACAAGTTTTCCGGTGTTGCTTTTCCCTTTTTCTCCATCCAAAGTCTCCAGGGAGACTTGTTCGGATTTTGGTTAAGGATGACTCCCGCTTCGGTAGCGGTTAAGCCTTCACGTCTCCAATCCAACCAGGAATCGGAGCCTTGCTGTAATGTAACTTTCAACATGGCTCTTCTCCTGTTAGAACGGGATTTCATCGTCGGCAGTCAGAACGGCCGGAGCCGCGTCTTCCTGAGGACTCATCACTTGCGGAGCGGAATCGAAATTCTGCTCGGGAGTGAGTACCTGAGAAACGGTACTATCCTCCGTCTCGGGTGCAAGCTCCTGCGGAGCCTGTGCCAAAGGCTGAGGTTCAAGCCCCTTTTCAAGGATTGCCAGACACTGATCCAACTGGCTCGGATGAACCCGTTTGGTCAGCATCTTGACGGCTTTTTCCTTGGTAGATCTGCCTTCTTTGACAGCCGAAATCAAAACTCCGAGGCGACTGAGCATTTCCGCTTCAGTCTTGAAACGCATGAAAGCGGCAGGCTGCGGAGCAACCTGTGCGGGTGCGGCAACTTGGACCGGTGTTTTAATAACGCCGTCGGCATCAACCGCATTCAACGTGGCCTGCGCCGCATCGATATTTCCGTAATCAACATCTTCTCCGTCGCCTCGTAAAGCGAAAGTCAGTCGTGCAGCCTGAATGAAGCCTTTGTGACGGAGCATTCTTCGCGGAAACTTTCTCCACGGAACAGATCTGCTCTGAAAGGTTTCTTCAATGTATTCACGAATGACCGTCGGATGATCAATCCCTTTCCTCCACATTGTGACCTGCACATATTCGGGAACGGGAGAGTTCAAACCTTCGATCTTGACTTTGTTTTCGGAAAACTCGGTGCTTACGCCGTTGAAGTCGGGACGGGAAGTGACAATCTTGGTCCATCCCTGGTAGGAGATGGAGGGCTTGCCGTCGTTTCCGTTCACGACCGGGATGTAAACATCGCCCCGAAGGGGATCAAGCTCAAGCTCTTCACAAAGCGTCAAAGCAGCCAATATCGTTTCCGGACGTTTAACACCCAGAGCGGTTTCAAGCGCAGTGTTGTATTTGTGAGGATCGCAGTTTGCTTTTTCAGCGAAACGACGGACCAGAGATGTTGTTTGAGCAACAATGTTATTAGACATAAGAGAACTCCAAAATAAAAAGGGAGTTCTCTCTCCCTACGGGAACAGAAAACTCCCGTAAGGTTGAAGGCATCGCGTACCGATTAAAAAATCAGTGCGTCAGCCCGATTGAATTTTTCCTAATCTCAAAGATTAGGATCAGAAAAGACGGCTTAAGAATCAGACGAAATCGTCATCCGAAACCGGCCTCTGCTGTGGCGCTTGTTGAGCGCGCTGCACATTCTGCGAATTTTGCGTCCGGTAATTGCCGTTCCTTTGATAAGAACCAGAATAACCTTGAGCGTTATCGCCGTCTGTGCGGTTTTGAGATTTGGCGCCGCCGGAGACCTGAACCTGAAGCTGGCGAACCTTAAGATTCATCAGCTTGCGGTTGGAATTTTCCTCAGTCCGATAAGAAACGGCAGCCTTCACAAGGACGCAAGCGCCCTTTTTCAAATGCTGCAGAACCGCTTCGGACGGGAAAACAATCAGGTCATGCCAAACAGTCGTTGTTGCCCAACCGCCCTGATCGTCACGGAAAACTTCTTCCGTAGCCAGAGAGATCATGGCGTACTTTTTACCGTTTGCGGCTGTGCGAACTTTCGCATCGGAACCCAGGCGACCAAGTAGCGTAACTTCATTTAACGTAAACATAATGCACTCCAAAAAGAAAAGTTAGGGCGCATCATGCCCCTCGGGACAAGAAGCACCCCGAAAGGAACGAAAAATCAAAAATAAAAAGCTTGCAGACGACGGAACAAATCAGTGTTCTATCGCAGGCCATGCTTCACCGAAAATAGCTCTTGCGAGCTGACAAACCACCTGACGGTCGGTACTGTTGTACCGAGCACCCAGGGCCTGTTGAAAACTCACATACAGCTTCTCCTCCGGAGTCCCGGTGGAGTGAAGCAGCCATAAGTAGTTGTCCGCCCACTTGTACAAAGTACGCGTGGACATCGGAATGCTCAGAGAGTTCAAATCGCCTCTCTCGAAAGAGCTGCGGATCTGGACGGCAAAACGCACCATTTTTTCTCTCCACTCCTTCGGAATGGTGGGAAAAGCAAGTGCAAATGCCTGTTCCTCTGTTTCTTCCGACATATAGCCGACTTCCAGGAAATAAAACCTGTCCATCAGAGCCATATTCTGCTGGCTGATGCCTGCATAAGCACCGGTGTCGTCGCCCGAGCCTGCACTGTTTCCGGTGCAAACGAGACGAAACATCGGGTGAGGTTTGATAATCATCCCTCCGTTTTCCGCGATATAGAGGTCTTTGCCCTCCAACACCTCGTTCAGAGCAGTAAGCTCGGAAGGATCCGCCAAATCAGCTTCGTTAAATATAAAAACGTAGCCGTTCAGCATTGCCTGAGCCAGAGGCCCAAGCTCAAACTTCATCGTCGGAGCTTCGCCGTTTTTGCCGGCAGTGAGCCTGTTGCTCCCTACCAACTGCGAAAACTCAAATCTGCCGGAGCCTGTACAACTGACTACCGGCCAATTCAATCGGGCACAAAACTGCTCGATTACCGAAGTCTTGCCGGAACCCGTAGGTCCTGAAACCCACAGTCCGTAACGTGACTTCTTCAAAAAGAACCTGGCGATCAAGCCGAGCTCCGAACCGCGAAATACGTAGTTCGGAATCACAGACGGTATTAGCATCTTGCGCTGAGTGCCGTCCTGCGGTTCTTTAAAGCCCTTGATGGGAATCCCCGGGGCTTTGATCAATTTACCTTTGTCATCGACAAGATTGTTAATGACATCCGATAACTTAAAAGTCTGAAATTGACTTTCACTCATGGCCTTATCCTCCTAAAGTTAAAAAACTTCGGAGGAATTCGACTCCGCACCCGGCGAAATAAATTCCGCCGAAGCGCATATACAAGTCCCGAAAAGGACTTCAGTTGTGGAATCTGGAACCTCATCGCTGTTTTGATTTCCACCAGAAAAACAACGAATAATCACGGCATCCGGTTGTGAAGCGCCGAACAAAAGACAAAAGCCTTTTGAGGCTGAGGAATCTCGCATCGCCCTGCCCGCAGCTCTGCTCTTGAGTGCTTTCGATTTGCTTTCATTGCCTGCACCCGCTCTCTGAGCTCTTTACTGCCGTCGAACCGCTCAGAACAGTCCGACAAATTCCAATGCGCAACGAAAAAACATTGGAAAAAACGAAGCTGCAAACTTCGTCCGAAAGGAACTTTTCCAAGCTCCTTTCGAATTCCTAAGCGTCGTCACCTAAAAACAGTGCCTGTAGTTTCTAACCCGTAAAGGCAAACCACTCGACCTGCCGAAATAGGTTAGTCCGCTTGGAATCCAGCTCGGCCCCAAGTCCGAACACAATCATTTATTTAGGTTTTTGATCAAAAAACCCGTTGCATAGCAACAGCACTATCGTTAAGACTGTAACGAAACAGTAAATCTGTTTTGATTATAGAAGAATAGAATTATGTTTTACAATTGTTTAAAACAATTGAAGAATTGAAACAAGCTCTCTATGGAGTTGTTTATGCCCAGGAAACTCATTACGAGAAAAGACGCTTTGGCTATGCTGCACATCTCAGCCTCCACATTAAGGCGACTGGAAGACGAGGGAAAAATCGTCGGAGCTTTGGGGTTTGGCAAAGATAAGCTGTACTTTGAAGAAGACGTGAACAAACTCCTTGAAGAACTCTGCCAAAAAATAAACGCACGGAAAGCCGCAGCAGAACGCCTATCCAGAATATGAAACGGAGTAAGTTATGTCGAAAAGAAGCATTGTTCTTTCAATAATCACCGGATTGGCCGTCAGCAGTACAGCCGTTGCCCTAACGTTGCCAAACGGCGAAGAAGTCGAAGAGCTGACCGGCAACGCCAGATGGGGCTGTGAAGTGTTGCTTTGTTTATCGAATCCGAACGGTCCCCGTGCAGTGGCAGAGTGCCGTCCTCCCATCGACAAATTGTTCAAGTGCCTCTCCAAGAGACATCCATGCAAATTCCCGAAGTGTCCGCAAGCCGGGGCAGGCAATGAGGCCAAGCAACTCAGTGACCATTACGACCCCTGCTTTTTATACGGTGAAGGCTACGAGGAAGCTCCGAAAGGCTATCTCGGAGAAACCTATGTTCAGGCTAAAGCCTCAAATGCCAACTTGTCCAAATACGCCAAAAGGAGAGCAGAAAGCAGAAGCTATTCCAACGTTCAATACAACCATAACGGAACCTACAAATTCTATTTCGAAGATTACGGCTGGGAAACAGCAGGCTCAAAGGCGTGTGTAAGAGGCAAGCCTAAAAAATATCGGGAGCGCACTCCCTGCTCTTCGGACGAGTCAGGCGACTGCTACAGAACCGTTTACGTCTATGACGACATCATCTGGCAGGAAATGCAGTCGAGCCGTGCGATAGATGTTTACATCGACGGAAAGATTTTTAAGCGCGTCCATTGGTAGCCATTTTTTGAGGAGAATCAAATGTCGGAAAAATTGGAACAACTCAGGATCAATGATTCAGAACTAACACCCTGCGAAATTTGGACTCGCGTCATGGGCTACCACCGTCCGATCTCCTCGTTCAACATCGGAAAGCAGGGCGAAGTAGCCGAACGCAAGTATTTCTCTGAGAAAAAATGTCGAGACGAACTTCACCGTAAGTTGTAGGAAAAGGCTCTCAAGAAAATTTCGAATCCAAAGGCGGGATGTTTTGTCCGCAAATGCTTATTCTTGGCAGGCTCGCAAAAAACTCAGTAAATTTCAACGTTTTGATCGGATAAAACACACGGTTCATTAAGAGGATGCTCGGTCTTCTCCTTCCTTTTCCAAGAGAAGACCAATCTCATCAACAACTTCAGCATATTTCTTTTCGCTAATTCTGCCGTATTCCTTTTCCCAATAAAAATAGAAATCCGCTTCGTCCTTGTCCTTGAAATAAACGCCTTTTTCAAGTGTGCGGAAATCAATTAAATCTTCCAAAGACTCAAGGTCAGTAGGTACAGGTTGCCAATCTTCTTGGTCCTTCGGTGTGTAAAAGAACTCACCGTTCTCCTCTTTAAACCTCAGTCCGGCGAAATTAGCCAGAGTGTCCGGACGCAAATAAAGGAACTCGTGTTCCTCGTTGAAATACGCAGTGGCAACGGTCTCATTAACGATCTCGTCTATTTTCCTACTTATTTCAGTCATACTGATCTCTGTAGAAATACAAGGTAGGCTCTTTTTTTTGAGCAGCACATCGTTTCACTTTGGAAGCCCCTTGAGTCTTTGTTCCTTTCTCAACAGCAAAAGATCCTTATAGACAGATTCCGCTTTCTTGTTCAAATCTTGTTCGGAAATGCTTAAGCTTTTTAATGCCTGGGAGGACATCTTTAATAGTGCGTTACAGTCGACATCTGGTGGCGGATACACTTCAGAACCGTATACGAATTCTTCTTCAGTCAAAGACCTGTTAACTTCTACCCTCGATGCTCCTTCAGTGTTAAGGCCACTGTAGTGTGAATAAAGTAACTCGAGCGAACCCAATGCAAAGGCGGGTTTCAATAAGTTTCTGTCTTTGAGATTTGTTGTTCTCAAGTGATTCAACATAGAATCGATACAAAACCCATATTCAATAGCTTTTTGGGTTTTAGAAGGCAGACTGTAAAACCTATCTTTTGATATTTGTCTTTTGTTTAATTCGATTTGCCCATTATGTCTCTCTCTTCTTTGAATAAGTTCATCTGCAAACTTGAACGGATTGAAGTGAGGGTTGCCTGGTTGTAGCTCCGGGTCTAATTGTTGCGAAAAGACCAATGGAGCCAACAACGCCAAAGCACAGCCGAGAATCGAATTTCTAACTAGGAGGAACATATTTATACCACCCGAATATAACCAAAAAAATCGCGCTTAATACCATCACAACAGGCATCCGTTTCTTGGGTGAAATTAACTTATGAAAAAGAAAAACCAAACCGAGGGCCATAATATTGGCTGTGAGAAAAGCTCCCAATGCTTCACCGATGATGACCCATAACAAATTTGGGTATTCTCCAAAAAAAAGAGTCGGCTCAGAGAGAATGGTATGTGCAACAACAGGAGAATAATTCTTATTCAAACAGCCGAAAAAGGCCAGACCAATATTCAGAGGAATAAAGATATAGAACCAAATTTTACTTCTACTAACTTTATTTTTTATGCTTAAGAATACGTCCGTGCCGCTTTGGTTAACATCCTTTTCCTGAACATTGCTAGTTTCAACTTTCTCTTTTCGAACACCTAATCCAGATAAAATTGCTGCGATTTTATCTGCACCAAAATACGTTTTTTCATAGCCTGCAATCTTCACATCCTCTCCTCTTTTCACTGCGTTAGCTAAACGCAATGTGAAATCAGAAAGTTCGTTCCCAAAGATTTTTCTTTGTAATGGGGAGACGCTAGGAGGCGTGCAGGACAAAACATCCTTGGCAAATTCGGTCAGTTCGTTATTCTTATTCATGGGGTTTGAACGGCTTATTTCCTTACAGTAGGGATTATAGGGGTGCTACAAGAGTTTTCTTCAGATTTTAAGGAAGTCCTGCCTGTCTGAAAGAAATCTAGCTTTCTCATTTGTACTGTTATCCGTGGTCTCTCGGTTTAATCTCTTAATTAATTTGCTTGCAAGATCCTCAATAACCTGTACTTTTGAGACCAAGAGGACGTAATTCATTCGTGGGTTCGTCCCGTGCCCCGTCTAATGTTTCGGCGTCAGGCGGTTTTATTTTCGCCAATTAAAAAGCTCCGTAATCAACGATTATCGGAGCTCAAGTCCTTATTGGCGGTTATTCTTTAGCAGCATTTTCACCTGCTATTCTTCCCGACGTGTAGGCCAAACCTAACCCCGTCCCGGAAGTGTAAACGCGGCGGTAGTACGGTCTGTTTACTGTTTCGCCGCCAGCATAGAGTCCTTTAATAACTGATCCGTCTTGTCTCAAGACTTGGAACTTATCATTGGTTTGTAAACCGCCCATAGTTCCCATCGTAGCAGGGATAACTCTAACTGCGAAGAAAGGCGCTTTGTCTACTGCAACTAAGTAGTTCGGATCTTTGTGATAGAGGGCGTCGTTCCGATCGCTGCAATATTTGTTGTACTGCTCCATTGTGTTTTCAAGGTTCTGGGGAGAAACTTTCATAGCTTTCGCCAGCTCTTCCCATGTATTTCCTTTAGCGACAATGGAAGGATCATTGGCATATTTATTCAACAATTCTGCATTGGCTTGATTCTTACTATCAAGAATGGCCCACGCTGTCTTTTGCTCTGCAATGGGATCAACAATATAAGGCAAGTCTTCTTTCATGAAGCGTTTACCGTCTTGATTAACAAAGACTTGTTCCTTGTAAACATTCTTGGTTCTGAAGGTATTGCTTAATTCCTTCTGCGGTGAAACAGGCTTTAAACCCATAACCCAACCGTCTTTGAAGCCGGCAGCCCCAATTTTTTTAGCCATAATGATTCCATCGCCTGTTGCCCCGCGAGTCGCGTTGGATTCTTCCGTAAACGGAGCGTAAGACGGTGTGTACTGTTGAAGCAATTCTTGGTTTCGGGCATAGCCGCCTGTTCCAAGGACCACAGCTTTTGCTCGTATTTCAAGCTTCTGATTTCCTTTAGAAGCCTTGACACCAATGACATTGCCTTTGTCGTCTGTAATTAGCTCTTCAGCCCGAGTACCGGTCATAACCGGAACGCCTTCTTTATCCAGATATGCTTTGAAAGCCTTAATGACAAAGCGACCGCCGGCAGGACTTGATCCGCGTCCTGAAGCAGGGACGGGTGACTCTGCCGGAGCATGA